>Ga0308157_10000727_pt1 | contig 91655 bp, 88 predicted proteins | sample PhyBR1_FD_201035 | JGI IMG/M metagenome (GOLD analysis project Ga0308157, IMG submission 201035) | Phyllosphere microbial communities from UC Gill Tract Community Farm, Albany, California, United States - DLSLB.R1 | ecosystem: Host-associated > Plants > Phyllosphere > Unclassified | place: USA...
CAATTTTGAACGCTGTAAGAAATAAGATTATTCACAGGATTTTCGCACTCGCTAAAAATGGAAAATCCTATGAAAAAAATTATATAAATAGTTTGAATATGTCATAGAAATCGGAATGACAAAAATGGTTTTTACATTGACTGTTGTTTTATGTTTAATCTGCAGCCCGACTTGAGCGGAAATCCTTTTTTGCTTGTACTCAATTTCTATTTAATGAATAATCGTCTTGCAAAAAAGATTGGGAGCGGAAGGCGGATTAAGCTGCCCCAAATAACCTGTAATGAGTTGAATGTAAATTATTTGATTTTATATTTGTATTTTCTATACATTATTCTTACTTTTGCACCTCGAATAATTATAAAAATTTATAAACAATGTTTGCAATTGTAGAAATAGCAGGGCTTCAATACAAAGTTGAGCAAAACCAAAAGTTGTTTGTGAACCGTTTGAAAGGAGATAAAGGCGCAAAAGTTTCTTTTGACAAAGTTCTTCTTACAGTAAACGGTGCAGTAACTGTAGGTGCCCCGGCTGTAAGCGGCATCACCGTAGATGTAGAAATTCTTGACCACGTTCAGGCTGACAAAGTAATCGTTTTCAAAAAGAAAAGAAGAAAAGGTTATGCTAAGAAAAATGGTCACAGACAGCAATTAACTCAAATTTTGGTAACTGGTATTACTGGATTTGACGGTGCGAAAAAAGAGGCTAAAAAAGCTGCTCCTAAGAAAGCTGCTAAAGCTGAAGTAACAGAAACCAGCGAATCTGCTGAATAATTTTTAATCCAAAAAAGCTTAAAATAAAATGGCACACAAGAAAGGAGTCGGTAGTTCCAAAAATGGTAGAGAATCTCACTCTAAAAGACTAGGTGTTAAGATTTTCGGAGGTCAAGAAGCTATTGCCGGTAACATCATCATCAGACAAAGAGGTACGCAACACCACCCAGGTGAAAATGTGGGTATGGGTAAAGACCACACTTTGTTCGCATTGGTAGACGGTAAAGTAGTTTTCAGAAAGAAAGCAAACAACAGATCTTTTGTTTCTGTTGAACCAAACGCATAATCAACAGCGTTTATAAAATAAAAAATCCCGACTTTTCAGTCGGGATTTTTTATGATTTGATCCTAGATTACATAGATTCCAATTGTTCTTCTGTGAACTCCATATTGTGAAATACGTTCTGAACATCATCATCTTCCTCAAAGCGTTCCAGCATCTTCATATTAGCCTTGAACTGGTCGTCGGTCATTCCTTTGGTATTGTTAGGAATTCTTTGTAATTCGGCACTTTTAGCTTCAATTCCAAGCTCATCAAGCTTATGAGACATCGACCCGAAATCTTCGAAAGCAGTTGTAATCAAAACTTCATTTTCGTCCTGATCGATCTCTTCTGCGCCACCATCAATCATTTCCATTTCGAAATCATCCCAATCGGATTTGATCTGGGCTTTATCAATTGTAAAAATACCTTTTCTGTCGAAGATAAAAGCTAGTTCCCCGTTCTTACCAAGATTTCCGTCAAACTTATTAAAAATTGCTCTGACGTTTGCTACAGTTCGTGTTGGATTATTAGTCGTACATTCTACAAAGAAAGCAACTCCGCCTTGTCCGTAGCCTTCATAAGTAATTTCCTCATAGTTTTCCGCATCTGCACCACTTGCTTTTTTAATAGCTCTTTCGACATTATCTTTTGGCATATTAGCACCTTTAGCATTCTGAATGCATCTTCGCAATGCTGGATTAGATTCGGGGTCTGTTCCGCCGGCTTTTACTGCCAAGGCAATATCCTTTCCTATTTTTGAAAATGTTTTGGCCATTTTATCCCATCTGGCCATTTTTGAAGCTTTTCTATATTCGAATGCTCTTCCCATTTTTTGTGATTATTTATTTGTGCAAAAATACTGAATTATAGAAATAAAAAAAATACCTCCAATTATTTGGAGGCATTTTTATTTAGAAATAATTGTTTAATTATTTTCTTTTTTTAGTTGCTTTTTTCTTAGCAGGAGCTTTCTTAACAACTTTTTTCTCAACTACTGGAAGATCTGATTTTTGAAGAGCGTCCCAAGCTGCACCATTTACAGCTTCAACAACAACTTTTCTATCAGCTTGTCTTTCAGCGTCAGAAGCTTTTTCAGAAACTTTAGCATCTCTTTCACCAACTCCAACTGATTTCAATTGGCTTGAGCTAACACCTCTAGCCTCAAGAGCTTTAACTACAGAAGCTGCTCTTTCTCTAGAAAGTTTCAAGTTATATGCTTCAGATCCTTTAGCATCTGTATGACCAGTTACTAAGAATGTAGCATCTTTAGCACCTTTAAGAATTTCAGAAGCCTGATCTAATTTACCATTTGATTCTGGTCTTAAAGTCGCTTTGTTGAAATCAAACAAGATATTTTGTAATGCTCCTGTAGCTTCAGTTGCGTAAGCAGAAGCTGGCTTAGGACATCCTTGGTATTCCGGAAGACCAGGAACTGTAGGACAAGCATCATCTTTATCTAGTACACCATCACCATCAGTATCTGGCCAAGGGCATCCTTTGTTTTCAGCTGGACCAGGAACGTCAACACAAGCATCATCTTTATCTAATACTCCGTCACCGTCTGTATCTGGCCAAGGACAACCATTGTTTTCTTTAGGACCAGCTACGTCTGGACATTGATCGTCGATATCTGGAATACCATCACCATCTGTATCAGGACATCCTTGGAACTCTGGCAAACCTGGAGTGTCAGGACATCTGTCATCTTTATCTGGAATACCATCTTTATCTCTGTCTGTGTTACCAAATCTGAATAACAATGAAGCAGAAGCTTGCCAGAAGTTAGCAACGCCTGATTTATCAACAGGAGTAGTTACATAATCTCCCTGAACCCCTAAACCGAAGTTTTTAGTTAGCCAGAAGTTGATACCTGCACCAGTACTCACTGTAAAGTGATTAGCTTTTCCTGTAAGATCGCCATCCTCGTTGTATGCAGCATAAACCTCACCTGATTTAGTATCTGTTCTTGGGAAAGTAAGACCTGTATAATCATGTCTAAGGTAGTTAGCACCAACTCTCAAATACGGATCAAACCAAGATTCTTCATCCCAAAGAAGACCTGCTGCTTTGAATTGAACACCAAGACCTGTCATCAAGAAGAATTCTTTATCCATTCCAAATCTCTTGTTGTCAACATTTCCAACAGTAGTCTGCCAGTCAAGAACCAAACCTTTGCCAAGGCTTCTTGCAACAGTTAATTTAGAAAGTGGCGGTGTAATTGAATATTTTGATACACCAAATAAGTTTTCTTTAAAATTGTTGAATGAGAACGTATTGCTGAAATTACTTCTTTGAGCAACGTGATTCACTCCATGAGCACCTACACCTATCACCCAAGGATTGGTCGTAGTTTGTGCGAAAACAGTAGAGGCAACAGTAAGCGCCAATGCTGAAATTCCTAATTTTAGATTTTTCATAGAATTAAATGATTAAATAATTGATAATGCAAAATAAATATAATTTTTCTTTATAAACAAAGTTTTTTTAGTTTTTCTTTAACAATCGCTGGATGTTAACTTTATTTTCTCGGTCCTTTATCGCCTCTCTTTTATCATAGAGTTTTTTACCTCTGGCAAGTGAAATGAGCAACTTGGCCTTTCCACTACTGTTGATATACAGCTTTAAAGGAATTATTGTATTACCAACATCCTTTAACTTTTTTTTAAGTTTTTGCAATTCGTAATTATGCAGTAGCAACTTTCGTTCCCTTTTTGTTTTATGGTTGTAAAAAGTTCCTAATTTGTATTCATCAATCATCATATTAATGATATACAATTCGTCTTCAATGAACTGGCAGAAGCTTTCTGTAATGGATGCCTTGGAGGATCTCAGAGATTTTATTTCAGTACCTGTCAATACAATTCCGGCTTCATATTCTTCCAGAATTTCATATTCAAAACGGGCCCGTTTGTTAAGAATATTAACAGTTTTTTCAATTTTAACTTTCATATGTTAATGCTTGGTGATACTTCACTATCCCAACTTATTTTCGTAATTTTGCAGACAAATTTACAAAACTATATGTTAACAGTATCTAATTTATCATTACAGTTCGGGAAAAGAGTTCTCTTTGACGAAGTTAATATAAAATTCACTAAAGGAAATTGTTATGGGATTATCGGTGCGAATGGTGCTGGAAAATCCACATTTCTAAAGATATTAAGTGGAAAACAGGAATCCACTTCCGGGAATGTATCATTAGAACCGGGAAAAAGAATGTCCGTTCTGGAGCAGGATCACTTTGCTTACGATAACTTCACAGTATTGGAAACCGTTCTTCGAGGAAATAAGAAACTTTTCGAGATCAAGGAAGAGATGGATGCGCTTTATGCAAAAGAGGATTTTTCTGATGAGGACGGAATCAAAGCTGGAGAATTGGGTGTAATCTACGACGAAATGGGAGGTTGGAACTCGGAAGCTGATGCACAAACAATGCTTTCTAATGTTGGAATTAAGGATGATATGCACTGGCAAATGATGTCGGAATTAGAAAACAAGGACAAAGTAAGAGTTTTGCTGGCTCAGGCATTGTTCGGAAATCCTGATGTTCTGATTCTGGATGAACCTACCAATGACCTGGACATCTCAACCATCGCCTGGTTAGAAGATTTCCTGGCAGATTTTGAAAACACCGTAATAGTGGTATCCCACGACCGTCACTTCCTGGACGCTGTTTGTACGCACATCGGAGATTTGGATTATTCTAAACTGAACCTTTACACCGGAAACTACTCTTTCTGGTATCAGGCGTCTCAGTTAGCAACAAGACAAAGAGCTCAGGCGAATAAAAAAGCGGAAGAAAAGAAAAAAGAATTACAGGATTTCATCGCAAGATTCAGCTCCAACGTAGCGAAAGCTAAGCAGGCGACGGCACGTAAAAAGATGATCGACAAACTGAACATTGATGATATCAAACCTTCATCAAGACGATACCCTGCCATTATTTTCGATATCGAAAGAGAAGTAGGTGACCAGATCCTGGATGTAAAAGGTCTTGAAAAAACAAAAGACGGCGAATTACTGTTCTCCAATATCGACCTTAACCTTAAAAAAGGTGATAAAGTAGCGGTAATTTCCAGAAATTCATTGGCCATTACCGAGTTTTTCCAAATCATTTCGGGAACAACGGAAGCGGACAAAGGCACTTACAACTGGGGAGTAACAACTAATCAGTCTTATATGCCTCTGGACAACACAGACTATTTCCAGGACGATGTGAACCTGGTGGACTGGCTAAGACAATTCACTAAAAATGATGAGGAAAGACACGAAGAGTTTATGCGCGGTTTCCTTGGAAGAATGTTATTTTCCGGAGATGAAGCGCTTAAGTCTTGTAAAGTTCTTTCCGGAGGTGAGAAAATGCGTTGTATGTTCAGCCGAATGATGCTTCAGAAAGCGAATGTTCTTCTTTTGGACGAGCCGACCAACCACCTGGATCTGGAGAGTATTACCACATTGAACAACTCCCTGAGCAACTTCAAAGGCAATATTTTGTTATCATCTCATGACCATGAATTGCTGGAAACGGTCTGTAACAGAATCATCGAGCTGACGCCGAAAGGCATCATCGACAGAGATATGACTTACGACGAATATCTGGCGGACAAAAAAATCAAAGAATTACAGGATCAGATGTATTCTTAAAATTTTTTGGGCGTCTTTATCCGTCCGAGTTTATCCTGAGCTTGTCGAAGAGCCCTTCCGCTCAAGCCGGGACGCAGATCCAACATCAAAATTATATGTTGTCAATTTAAGACAACTATTTAAACATAAACCCTTTCAGAGTTTCGAACTCTGAAAGGGTTTTTCTTATGGCAAACCGCAATTCCTAACAAGTTTTGTAAATAGGATTGATTAAGTTTAAATAATCAAAAAGTATTTTTAATTTTAACGATTCCTGTTATTTTCCCAAAGCTTCGACAAGCTCAGCCTGATATCGGTTAAAATGGAGCAGTTAGTATTAGAACTGTCACGCTGAGCTTATCCAAGCGACTCTAATCAAGTAATTTCAAATTTTTTTAAATCTTTTCGGTTGAATAACGGGCAATCTTATTAATTTTAATAAAAATATATAACCCCTATGAATTCATTAAAATATCTTTTACTATTTCTGTTGATGCCATTTACGGGATTCGCTCAGACCAAAGATTCCCGCTATCAGCCAAAACCATACGTTCAGCTCAAACATCCGGAATGGAGCAAGAATGCCACGATTTATGAAGTCAATATTAGACAATATACCAAAGAAGGTACTTTCAAAGCATTTGAAAAACACCTGCCAAGGCTCAGGAAAATGGGCGTTGATATTCTCTGGTTGATGCCGATTCATCCCATTGGAGAAGAACACAGAAAAGGAAAACTGGGAAGTTATTATTCGGTAAAAGATTTCAAAGGGGTGAATCCGGATTTCGGAACATTACAGGATTTGAAAAGCCTGGTCGATAAAATCCATTCGATGGGAATGTATGTGATTATCGATTGGGTGGGAAATCATTCTGCGTGGGACAATCCTCTGGCGAAAGAACATCCGGATTGGTATACCAAATCCAGGGAAGGACACTTCCAGCCGACACCCTGGTACGATTGGGATGATGTGATTGATTTCGATTATAACAATCCTGACTTCCGGGAATATATGACAGGTGCTTTGAAATATTGGGTAAAAGAAGCCAACATTGACGGCTACAGATGCGATGTTGCGGGTTTCATTCCTGTTGATTTTTGGGAGAACGCAAGAGAAGAGCTGGATCAAATTAAGCCTGTTTTTATGCTGGCGGAATGGGAATCCCGGGATCTCTACAGGAAATCATTTGATATGACCTATTCTTGGTCGCTTTGGGACAAGCTGAAACTCGCAACAACTGGCGGAAAAGGCGCCAATGCTTTATACGAATATATGGCGCACGATGTTGGAAGTTTCCCTTACGATTCCTACCGAATGCTGTTCACTGATAATCACGATAAAAATTCCTGGGAAGGCAATCAGTTTTCCAATTTTGGAAAAGGACTGGAAACGGCGATGGCTCTTTGCGGAACAGCGAACGGAATGCCTTTGGTTTACAGCGGACAGGAAGCAGGCCTGGACAGAAGTCTTGCCTTTTTCGAAAAAGACGAAATCGTCTGGAAAGACCACAAATTCTATGGAATGTATCAGAAATTATTTGATTTGAAACATAAGAATCAGGCACTCTGGAATGGAAAATGGGGTGGCGAAATGATCCGCGTTACCAATAACCAGATGAATGATGTTTTGTCTTTTTACCGGGAGAAAAATAATGATGCGGTATTATCGATTTTTAATTTCTCTGACAAAAATCTTCCAACCTCAGTCGATACCAAATATTACTATGGACAGTACAGAGAACTTTTTACCGGAAAGATTTTTAATATCAATTCTGACAAAACAGCTCTTAATCTTAAACCATGGGAATATTTGGTTTTGGTTAAGAATTAATGAAAACAGACAATCTATGCAGCCCGACTTGAGCGGAAATCCTTTTTTGCTTGTCGTCCGGGTTCTATTCAACTGAAATGTTCTGCAAAAAAGATTGACTTCGCCGAACCACTCCGTTAGGTTTGAGCGGGAGTCCTTCGACAAGCTCAGGATAAACTACAGGTGCATTAAGCTGCCCAAATAAAAATATAACAATTTAGCTTCGTTTACACGAGGCTGTTTTTGTCTGCGTAATTGAGCTTAAAGAAAATAAAGGTCATAATAGAAAATGCCAAAAGCGAGCTTCCGCCATAGCTGAAAAACGGAAGCGGAATCCCGACCGTCGGGAACAGTCCCATAACCATCCCGAGATTAATCGCAAAGTGAATCAGTAAAATGGAGGCAAAACAATAGCCGAAAACCCTGTTGAATGTTGATTTCTGGTTTTCAGCAAGATAGTAGATCCTTCCTATAAAAATGGCATAGCAAAGAATCAGAATCGTGCTTCCTATAAAGCCCCATTCCTCACCAACAGTGCAGAAAATATAATCTGTTTCCTGCTCGGGAACGAATTTTCCTTGTGTTACAGAGCCCTGCTTATAACCTTTTCCAGTAAGTCCGCCGGAACCAATGGCTGTTTTCGAGTAAAGTAAATTGTAACCAGATGTATCCCGGAATGCCTTTTCACCTTTGTATAAAACTTCTACCCTTTCGCGCTGGTGTTTTGGCAATTTTGTCAAAATGTAAGGTGAGCCGTAAGATAGAGCGCTTAGAATCCCAACTGTCAAAACAATCGCAATGATGTACATTACATTTCCCTGAATCGTGTAAAAATTAAGGAAAACAAAAATAGCTGCAATAACTAAAATCGCAATGACCACATACAATGGATTAACGGCAATGGAAACTAAAAAAACAGCCGCAAAAATAAATATGACGCCAAATAACCAACCCGACAATCCTTCCCTGTAAAGCGCCATCAGAAATGCAAAGAATACCAGCAAGGAACCAACATCGGGAATCATCAGAACCACAATGCCCGGAATAGCAACAATAGCTAAGGAGGTGTAAAGAACCTTCCTTTTCCTGAGATTAAAATCAGGATTGGAAACATAATTGGCCAGCATCAAAGCCGTTCCGATCTTCGCAAACTCTACCGGCTGCATTGTAAATCCTCCGAATTTGTACCAGTTTTTCTGTCCAAGAATCTCTGTTCCGAAGGGGAAAAGTCCAACTAAAAGTAAAACCCCGCCAACATAAATAATCGCCGACATATTCTCAAAAAACTTGGTCCTCATAAAGAATATGATCATACCAACAAAACACGAGATGCCAAAAAAGATCAGCTGTTTCTGACCAAGCTCAGCCTTCACGCTGTAAATATTAACAATTGCGAAAACACAAAGCAGGATGTAAAGTGCAATGCCAAGCTTATCTATTCCTTCTGCCCACTTCATCTCGAACTAGTTTTTACTGGTTTAACTTTGGAACTGTCTTTTTCCAGTCTTTTATTTTCCAATGCCTGAAGACTGTCTTTGATACGCTTCAGCTTAACCGAATCTACAGGCGGCTCTTTGTACCAGCCTTTCCGCTTCATATCAGCGATATATTGCCTTTTATACTCAGGCATAAAACTGGAAGTGATCATTTTTTTGTAAAGATGCTCTCTTTTTAGTTCACCTGTTACATATTTTTCGGCAATCGTTGTACAGGCCGGGCCTGCCCAGGTTGCACCAAATCCAGCGTGTTCCATAACTGCAGCTACAACAATCTTGGGTTTATCCGCCGGTGCTATCAATACAAAAATAGAGTTATCTTTCCCCTGAGGAACCTGCGCCGTTCCGGTTTTTGCCAATTGAGTAAAATCCTTTGACATCAATCCGCGTCCTGTTCCCCGCAGCATTACCGCTTCCATTCCTTGTATAACGACATTATAGAACTGGGGATTCTGAATCATTGTAAAATGTTTCTTTTTGAACCTCGGATCGGGATTTGGTTTTCCGTCAATTGATTTAACGATATGCGGCGTGTAATACCAGCCTTTATTAGCAATAGCCGCCACAAAATTTGCCATCTGAATTGGTGTCAGCAGTACATCACCCTGCCCCATCCCATTAAAAACCGCTCCGGTTGCCAACGGATCCCAATTCTTCGGATCTTTTTTAGAACCACTGGCTTTGTAAATGGAAGCCATTCTCTTTTCATAGAATTCTCCGGACGGGATTCTTCCTTTTGCCCCGACTGCCAGATCGTTATTAAGAAACTCACCGACACCAAAGCTGTTGATGATTTTTTTCCATTCATCTACACCTTTGGATGGATTTCCCGGATATTTATTAAGAATATTGAGGTAAGCATAAGTAAAATAACAGTTGCTGGAAATCTGGATAGACGGAATCAGCGGATCTGCACCGCCGTGTCCTTTGATTCTTAAACCTCTGTAATTAAAACCGCCGCCACACGGGAAAATTGTTTTATCCGTCATGACGCCCATTTGCATTGCAGCGAGTGCAGTCAGCAATTTGAAGGTTGATCCCGGCGGATATGCCGCCTGAACAGAACGGTCAAAGGTCGGTTTATTTTCGTAGATTGTATCGTTAGCCAATCGGTAAAGATTTCTGGACTTGTCCGGGCCGGTAAAAAGATTCGGATCAATGTCCGGGCCGGTTGCCATAGTGAGGATTTCGCCATTGTTTGGATCGAGTGCAACGATAGCACCGTGCTTATTGACCAGCATTTCCTCGGCCATCCGTTGTAAATCATAATCAATAGTCAGTGTGAGATCTTTTCCCGTAACCACTTCCTTATCCAGCTCACCATTTTTATATGAGCCGATGCTTCTCTGGCGGATGTCTTTCTGGATATATTTCATCCCTTTTTCACCGCGGAGTTCTTTTTCGTACGCTTTCTCTATTCCACTTTTCCCGATAATATCGCCGGGCAAATAGTATAATGAATCTTTCTTGATGTCATTATCATTTACCTGATTGGTATACCCCAAAAGATTTCCTGAAGTATTGATTTCATATTGTCTCTGCGGACGCGGAACAATTGCGAACGCCGGATATTTAAAAATCAACTCCTGAATTCTTGCCATATCTTCACGGCTCAGGTTCTTCATAAAAGTCATCGGTGTGAGTCGGGAATAATATTTTTCCTTCTCAATGTTTTTCATTGTCCTGATGAATTCCGGTTTTGTAATATTCATCAATTTACAGAAGCCAATGGTATCAAAATCGGGTTTCAGTAATGCTGCTGTGTAAGAAAGTTCGAACGCGGGCTGGTTCCCTACAAGAATTTTTCCGTTTCTGTCAAAAATAACACCTCGAGGCGGAATAACATATTCGATTTTAATGGATGTATTGGCTGCATTCAGCGCATATCGGTCTGTGAACAACTGCAAATAAGAAAGCCTTGCAATAAAAATAACTGCAATGACAGAAAGGGCGAGAATGATTTTTAAATATTGTGATTTCATATGTGCTTTTCTATTTTTTTAAGAGGACATATGCAACCTCAATGTCAAAAAAAATAGTGTTCGGTTTTATACGCATTTTCAGTTTCAGACTTTTTGTTTGATTTTAAAGGCTAATGTATAGGCTAATATAAATACAAACGAAATAAAACTGGTGACTATTACATTAAATAAAATTTCAAAAAATCTGTTGAATTTAAAAAACTCGATAAACTGCACCAAAAACTGGTGAATAAAAATACTGGTAATTATAAAAAATATGAACTGTGTCCACTGGATACTCTGGAAAGAAAAGAAATCTGTTGTGGTATCCGTAGAAGTTCTGAATATTATGGTTCTGAAATAAGCAATAACCGTTGTCGCAAATGCATTGATTCCCCAAGTCCCGAGAAACGCATCCACACATAATCCTAGTAAAAAACTTAATCCTAAGAATTGAAACTGATTTCTGAAAAACGGATAGAACATCACAAACACAGGATAGAGCACAGGAATATACTGACCAAACAAAGCAATCCTGTTCAGAATAAAAATCTGAAAAGCTGTGAGTAAAGCTATTAGAAGCAAGTCCGATGCAATGTTTCTACTGACCATCTTTTTTGATTTGTACTTTTAAGGTATCATCAATCTTCTGAACCTCAGATTTTTTAAGATTCCTAACCACAAAAACCTTACTTAATTTCCCTATTTTTTCGCTGAGTTCTACAGAAATATCCCAAAAACCTGTTTTGCTGTCCACTTGGTAACCGGCAACAGTCCCGACCATAATTCCCGCAGGAAAAATAGAAGATTTTCCATCGGTAACCACAGTGTCTCCCACTTTTAGCGGAACATATTTAGGAACATCCGAAAGTGTCATTGTACGGGAATCATCGCCTTTCCAGGATAAAGTTCCGAAATAACCGGACTTTTTGAGCGCCCCACTGATCTTTATTTTGTTCATACTGAGCACAGACTGAACCAAAGCGTAATTATCCGTTGTATTGATAACGATTCCGGCAATTCCTCTTGGTGCAATCACGCCCATTTTGGAATTGACACCCTGAAGCTTCCCTCTGTTAATCGTAAAATAATTGTCCTTCCTGTTTATACTGTTGAAGACAACCTCACCGTCCACAAATGTATAAATCTGCCCGCCGCCAATGGTATCATAAACTCTCCGGAAACTTGGATTTTTTGCTTTTTCCTTTCCGTAAAGCTCCAGCATCAGTGCTTTATTTTGGGTGACAAGATCTTCGTTGATTTGTTTCAGCTTAAGGTAAGATGTTCCTTCATCAATGTAGCCGGAAACCCAGGAATTGAATGCCGCCGTTTTAGCTGCAATGAAACTTTGCTGCATCGAGTTTTTGCTGAATATCAGTACAACTGCAATCAATTGTAGAAATATGAAGAACACAAATAACGCATTCTTGGAAAAAAATCTCAGCAGAGCACCCATCTAAGTTATAAATGATAATTGATGATTGATAATGATTTTTCAGACTTCGGTTTCAGAAGCATCAAAAATTTGCAATCATTTCAATTTTAAGAAGATTATTATTTGATTAAGAAATTGAATTTGTCCATATTTTTAAGGGCAATTCCGGTTCCGCGAACTACTGCTCTCAAAGGATCTTCAGCAACAAAAACAGGAAGCCCGGTCTTTCTGTGAAGCCTGTCTGCCAGACCTCTCAGAAGCGCACCGCCGCCGGCAAGGTAGATTCCGGTTTTATATATATCCGCAGCCAACTCCGGAGGCGTAAGAGAAAGAGTTTCCATCACCGCATCCTCGATTCTGATGATCGATTTATCAAGCGCTTTGGCAATTTCTTTATAATTGACCATAATTTCTTTTGGCTTACCCGTAATCAGATCACGGCCTTGTACAGGAATATCATCGATTGGAACATCCAGTTCTTCAACAGCGGAACCTACTTCCAGCTTGATTCTCTCAGCCGTTCTTTCCCCAATGTATAAATTATGATGTGTTCTCAGGTAATAAGCGATATCATTAGTGAAAACATCACCAGCGATTTTCACAGATTTGTCACACACAATCCCGCCAAGCGCCACTACGGCAATTTCCGTTGTTCCGCCACCTATATCAATGATCATATTACCTTCCGGCTTCTGAACGTCAATACCAACCCCTATTGCAGCTGCCATTGGCTCATAAATCAAACGGACTTCTTTGGCGTTAACTTTCTGAGCAGAATCTCTCACCGCCCTTTTCTCAACTTCAGTAATTCCAGACGGGATACAAATCACGATTCTGAGTGCCGGCTGAAACAGCTTTCCTTTGATGCCCGGAATCTGCTTGATGAATTCCTTAATCATATGTTCGGAAGCGTGGAAATCTGCAATCACGCCATCCTTCAGCGGGCGGATGGTTTTGATATCCTCATGAGTCTTCCCCTGCATATGTTTTGCCTGCTCTCCAACCGCAATCGGCTTGCCGGACGAACGCTCTATCGCTACGATAGAAGGCTGGTCCACAACGATTTTGTTGTTATGTATTATCAGCGTATTTGCCGTACCCAAGTCAATCGCAATCTCTTGCGTAAACATATCCAATAAACCCATTTCCGTTCAATAATTATTAAGTTTACAAAGATATAAATTTAGATACATTCTAAACATGTAAATCCATTTTTTTTGGTTAAAATTTTATTAAAATTTCATACTTCAGATTATCAAAATTGTAAATAATTTCTGGCATATATTTGATTTTATGATACTGATCAGATTTAAGAATTCTAATCAATGGTATAGATTTTTTCAATTCGGTAAACTGACATTCATCATCAGCCTTAGTTTTAAAAATCGTAAATTTGCTCACTGAAAAATGAGCCAGAGAAATAAATTTCACCAGACTTCTGATTTTGCCGTTCTCAGCATCAGCTATGAAAAAGCCGATGCTGAAACGCGTGGCCGTTTTGCATTCTTCGATGAGCACATCAAATCTTTTGTCAATCAGATTCATGAACAGGATTACGGTGATGCTTTTGTGGTTTCCACCTGCAACAGGACAGAAATCTATTCCACTACGAAAAATTACCTTCACATTGCGGAACTATATTGCAATACTGTGGGCGTGAGTCTTTCGGAATTCCTGAAATATGTGAATGTCATCCAGCGTGAAGATGCTTTGTTTCATCTTTTCCGCGTGGCCGCAGGCCTGGAAAGCCAGATTATCGGTGATTTTGAGATTGTTTCGCAGATCAAGAATGCTTATCACCGATTCAAAAAGTATAAAGATTTTTCCAATCCTTACCTGGAACGTGCGATTAATTCATCCATTCAGATTTCAAAAAGGATTAAGAATGAGACAGGAATCAGCACTGGCTCTGCTTCAGTTTCTTATGCTGCGGTGCATTATATATTGAATAACACAAGACACATTCACGAGAAAAATATTCTTCTTTTAGGCGTTGGAGAAATCGGACAGAATACGATTGAGAATCTCGTAAAACACATCTATCAGCCCAACATCAAAATAGCCAACCGTTCTTTTGAAAAGGCTGAAAAAATTGCTGATAAGTATAAAATTCCTCAAATTGATTTCAATCTTTTTCCGGAAGAACTAAAACAAACTGATGTTCTGATTGTCGCAACAGGCGCGCAGAAATATATTATTGACGAATCCAATTTCCCTAAAGATAAAGAAATGCTGGTCATTGACTTATCGATCCCGAATAATGTTCAGAAGGAAATCGGCGAACTGGAAAATGTCACATTGATCGATGTAGACCAACTTTCTCAGACCATTAAGAAAACAATGGAACAGCGCAAGAAGGAAATCCCGAAAGCCGAAGGCATCATCAAAGAAATGGCGAAGGAATTTGTAGATTGGGAAAAGAAAAGAATGCTTGCCCCTAATATCAACCATTTCAAAAACTCGCTCAAAAAAATCGAAGAGCACGAGATGCACAATATCCATAAAAAATTCAATTATGCTAAGATTGAAGATATGGAATTATCTAATAAATTAATACAGAAATTAACCAACCGTTTTGCAAAATACATCCTGGAAAATCCATTGCGGGCGACTGAAGTCACCAAGCTAATGGAGGAAATCCTGGACATCCATAAACAAGAAACCAATGAACAAACTGAAAATAGGAACGAGAAATAGCCCGCTTGCTCTCTGGCAGGCTCGCGAAGTAGAATCGAAGCTACAAACTCTGGGTTTTGAAACCGAAATTGTTCCTATTATAAGTTCCGGCGATAAAAATCTGGATCAGCCCCTTTATGCTTTGGGCATCACCGGAGTTTTCACTAAAGATCTGGACATTGCTCTGTTGAATAAAGAAATTGACATTGCCGTTCATTCTTTGAAAGATGTCCCTACACAATTGCCTCAAAACATTCAGATTTCTGCCGTTCTGGAAAGAGATTTCCCGGAAGATGTTCTGGTTAGAAATGAAGATTCGGAACCTTTGGATCTCGAAGTTCTGAAAATCGCAACTAGCAGCTTAAGAAGACGCGCTTTTTGGCTGAAGGAATTTCCGGAAACCGAATTCACGGATATTCGAGGAAATGTTCAGACCAGGCTAAAAAAACTGGATGACGGTATTGCCAACGCCACCATTTTTTCATTGGCAGGAATCAAAAGAATGAATCTGGATATCCATTATGAACAGATTCCGTTCCTGTTACAAGCGCCTTCGCAAGGTGTTGTTGCGATTGCAAGTTTATCTGATAATGAGGAGCTGAATGAAAGCTTAAAAACAATTTCTCACAAAGAAACCGAAATCTGCGTAACGATTGAGAGAGAATTTCTGAAAACGCTGGAAGGCGGTTGTACAGCGCCGATTGGTGCAAAAGCTGAAATGCTTGACGGACAAATCAGATTTCTTGGAAGACTTTGTTCTCTTGACGGGAAAAACTGTATCGAAACGGATGAGATTTTTGACTGGAATGATTCCGAAAACTTCGGAGAAAAAATTGCTTTGAAGGTTTTGGAAAATGGAGGTAAGGAATTGATGGACGAAATTAGAAAAAACTTATAAGAATTAAATATCGCAAAGGCGCAATATTTTTACCTTTACAATGTTAAAAGTCGCCAAGTTTGATCTTTGTGACTTTTTTATAATATTAAATTTACAATACTTCGCGACTTTGCGATAAAATCAAATGAAAATCCTTTTTACAAAATCACTGGAAAAAGAAAAAGTTTCTGAGAAATTGGGAAACGATTTTGCAGTGGATTTTGTTGAAGTCATTGATACTGAAATTTTAAAAACTAAAACTTTCGGTCTAAAAAACAACTCATTGATTTTCACCAGTGTGAATGGCGTAAAAGCTTTTTTCGAAAACGGATTTTCACCAAATGAAAACTTTGCCGAACCAAAAACCTATAACAAAATCTACGTTGTGGGTTCGCAGACCAAAAAGGAATTGAGAAAGCATAATTTCGGAGCTTTCAAACTTTGCAGGAATGCCCAGGAACTGTCTCAGTTCATTACAGAAAATTCTGTGAATGAAAAATTTCTGCATTTCTGCGGGAATATAGCTTTGGATATCCTGGATGAAAAATTGCCGTTGCAAAATATCTCGTACAGAAAAATTCCTGTCTATAAAACCGAATTGCTGTATCCCAAAATCGATGAGAAATATCAGGCTATCGTTTTCTTCAGTCCGAGCGGAGTTCGTAGTTTTGCAAAGTTTAATCAATTTGGTGATGCCAAAATTTTTTCGATTGGAAAAACAACGACTTCTGAAATTGAGAAACTAACGGATAATAAAGTAATTACAAGCTCAAAAAATACTTTAGCTGATTTGTTGAATTTGATTTTAAAACATACTTCGACTGGCTCATTATGACAATGTTGATATAATTGAAAGGCTAAAGTTGTATTTTGCGAAGCGCGCCCCGACTTGAACGGAGCTCTTTTTCTTTTTTAAAGAAAAAAGCGGGAGTGGAAGGCGGATAAAGGCGCCCAAAATAATATATAAAATGATTAAAAACGATCTATATTTAAAGGCACTTCGCGGAGAAACCGTGGAAAGACCGCCAGTCTGGATGATGAGACAAGCCGGAAGATACCTGCCGGAATTCATCGCCTTGCGAGACCAATACGACTTTTTCACCAGATGTCAGACGCCGGAACTGGCTTCGGAAATCACGGTGCAGCCGATCAGACGATTTCCTTTGGATGCCGCGATTTTGTTCTCCGACATTTTGGTAGTTCCGCAGGCTATGGGTATCGATTTCAAAATGAAAGAATCGGTTGGACCCTGGCTGGACAATCCTATCAGAACGGCTCAGCAAGTTGAGGATGTCATTGTTCCTGATGTTGATGAAACATTGGGTTATGTTTTCGATGCGATAGAAATGACTTTGGAAAAGCTGGACAATGAGATTCCGCTGATTGGATTCGCCGGTTCGCCTTGGACGATTTTTTGTTATTGTATTGAAGGCAGAGGTTCTAAGGATTTCAATATTGCGAAATCGTTTTGTTTTCTTCAGCCGGAAGCTGCGCACAAGTTATTACAGAAAATCACGGATACTACCATTGCTTACCTGAAAAGAAAAGTGGAAAAAGGAGTTTCTGCCGTTCAGGTTTTCGATTCTTGGGGCGGAATGCTTTCACCAGCCGATTATCAGGAATTTTCCTGGCATTATATCAATCAGATCGTTGAAGCATTGGCACCGTTGACACACGTTGTAGTTTTCGGGAAAGGCTGTTGGTTCGCTTTGGATGAGATGTCAAAATCCAAAGCTTCTGCTGTTGGTGTTGATTGGACAATCACTCCGGAATTAGCGAGACAATTCACGAATAATGCGGTGACTTTGCAAGGAAATTTTGATCCTTCAAGACTGCATTCCAAGCCGGAAACAATCAGAACAATGGTTCACGAGATGATTAACCGTTTTGGAAAAGACCAATACATCGTCAACCTCGGACACGGAATTTTACCAAATATTCCTGTTGAAAATGCCGAAGCTTTTATCAAAGCTGTGGTAGAATGGAAAGCATAAAAAAACCGAGCCAGTTGCTCGGTTTTTCGTTATTCTGTTTTTCCGGGAGCCGGCTGCATTGGTTTCGTTGCTTCATCATTGATGCCGTCTCTCCTTTGATTCATCTGATCTCTCGCTCTTTCGTTCTCTATTTTTTGCTGATTGAGCTTCGTTGTATCAACTGAACGGTTCATTCCGTTTGGCTCAACAGTTTCAGGCGTTTTAGCATTAGCCTTATTCAGTTTCTTTTCTTTTCCGGTTTTTGCCGTGTCTTGCTGTGGTGTTGTCTGCGCCGTCAGAAACATGGTTCCGAAAATCATCATTGCGCCTGCCATTAACTTTTTCATAATAATTATTTTAGTGTTGATTATCAAGTCCAAACATTAAACCATTATAAAAGAAAATTTAGAAACAATAAGATTTTTGGGAAAACTTTAGCGTTAGCTTATTTATCCAGTAAGCTTCTCATTTTTTCTACAAAAACATAAGCTGCAGGACAGATCAGTGTATTTTTAAGCGTCAGATTATTGATCTGATAGATCTTCTTCCGATCAGTATGCGGATATTCTCTGCAGGCTTTGGGACGGACTTCATAGATGGAGCAGGTATTGTCATCATTCAGAAAAAAGCAAGGAAGCGTCTGAAGAACTTTGTCCCGGTCTTCATCTACCCGAAGAAACCTACCCTCAAATTCGGCCGGCTTCATCCTGAGATGTTTTGATATTCTCTCGATATCTTTTTCCGTGTAAAGCGGACCAGCCGTTTTGCAGCAATTAGCACATTTCAGGCAATCGATCTCCCGGAATGTTTCTTCGTGTTTTTCCAAAACAACATAATCCAGATTTTTAGGCGCTTTCTTTTTCAATCCTTCTAAAAATTTCCGGTGTTCTTTCTGTTTTTGCAATGCCTGCTTTTTGTAGAAATCAAGATCCATTTTGCAAAATTAACAGTTTTCTCAGGAAAAGACTAAATAATATAATCCGCTCCAGACTATAGAAAAAAATAAAGCAAACAGGAATGAAGCTTTCAGATCCTGCCTGTCTTTCCTGATGAAGTGCTTATAAAGCGTAACAATCAGAAAAGTAACAATCACCAATGTCGGCAAAACGGTAAATGTGAACATCGTATTATGATTTTAAATTTAACCTTTCAAATGTATTAATTGCATCAAGATTGAGCACTGTTACGGTGTTTGTCCTGTCCGGATTATACATCTTCACGAATTTTGCACCATACACAATCTCATCCGAAGTATAGCTGGTCCGCTGAAAAACATCACTGGAAAAGACACTGTCAAACGCTTTGACGTGAACAATAATCTCGACATCCGTATTGTCTAAATCCTCTTCAGTTAGACCATAAAAAGGTGATGATTCATCAATCTGATGTACAATAGTCCAGCTGAGAATCAGAGAAGTAATGCTGTCCAATTCCAGTTTGAGATTATAAAAGGAACTTTTCGGCTCTCCGTTTTCTATCGTTTCAAAGGTGGCGAGAACTGTTACCGAAGCATTGGTGAGCGATGTATTTTTGAAAGGCGCCATTCTAAACATCAGCGCCGTTTTATCTTTGTAGGGCGAGATCAGCGCATTATCACTAAAACTAAGAAAAGCACGCGGCCTGGAAAATCTTCCGTAAAACAAACCCGTTGCAATAGCAAATGCCAGCAACCCGAGAAAAGCCTCAAAGGTTGCAACCAGGCTTGCCAGGAAACCAACCGGCGCAATTCTTCCGTAGCCGACTGTGGTAAACGTCTGAGAACTGAAGAAGAATACATCCGTAAACTCATTCACGAGATCGCTCTTGTCTATTCCTGTGAGATGCTCTATTCCGATAGAATAATAGACAAGCGCAAAAAAAACATTGACAATAATATATATTGCTACAAGCAAACCTATAAATTCCCATCTTTTAAGATCCAGCATGGTGTGGTACCAACTGTATCGGTTCAGGATATTGATGCCTTTCTTTCTGATGTTCGGCTGACCGTCTTTATTGATAAATCTACCGGAAAAATTATCACCGTAACCTGTATCTTTGGTTGATTTTAATCTGGAAAAACTGAGTTTTGACATAATCGCAAATTTACGTTTTAATTTGGCTTAATTTTGTACAATGGAAGATATTACAACAAGAGCACAGGTAGAATTTTTAGTTGACAGTTTTTATGAAGAAATTATCCATGATAATGTGGTTGGGTTTTTCTTTACAGATATCGCAAAAATTGACCTCAGCAAACATCTTCCGAAAATGTATAATTTCTGGGAAAGTATTTTACTGGGAAATCCTGTGTATGAGGGTAACCCGATGCGTGTTCATTTTCCACTGAATGAAGTTGCAGCTTTCGAAGAAAGACATTTTAACCGCTGGCTGCAGGTTTGGGAAAAAACCGTACATGATCATTTTGAGGGACCAACTGCAGAAATAGCCGTTACCAGAGCACTTAACATCGCAAGAATCATGAGCTATAAAATGACTAATGCGAGAAGTCTCGAATAAATTATCCCGGAATGTCTTTCACATTCCCTGTCCTTTTAAGAAAACCCCACGTCTGCATTTCCCCTTGTAGAGCGTGCTTCAGACTACGGAACAGAACAATATACATCAGCCAGCGATAACCGAATCTCTGTGGGATAATAAAGAAAAGATCCGTCCACTTCTGTTTTTGCATAATGAAGGCTACAAATGCTATTGATGCGTCTACCAAAAGAAAAATCAGGTAATAAATCAATATCTTTTGTCCGTTTCCTGACAATATGCCGAAAAACATGACCAGATCCGCCAGCGGTGAAAACAAGGGAATAATGTACTGGAAAATCAATATATTAGGCATAGCCCAAAGTCCCAACCCTTTATATTTAGGATTAAGAAATGTTTCCCGCTGCTTCCAGAACATCTGCATAATACCATAAGTCCATCTGAAACGCTGCTTTAAAAACTGTTTTACAGATTCCGGCGCTTCTGTCACCGCTACTGCCCGATTTTCATTGGCTATGCTATAACCTTTTTTCAGAATCTTGACTGTCAGATCGCAATCTTCCGCAAGGGTGTCCGAAGAATATCCCCCAACCTCTTCTATTACAGATTTTCTGAAAGCACCTATTGCACCGGGAATCACAGTAATTGCATTGATACCAGCATAGGCTAAGCGGTCAAAATTCTGGCTCGTTGTGTATTCTATGGACTGCCATCTGGTGAGCCAGTTAACCCTGTTGCCCACTTTTACATTGCCTGCAACAGCAGCGATTTTTTCATCTTTCTTTGCGTTTAGAAACCTGGATATCAGTAATTTTACAGCATTTTTCTCAAGCTTGGTATCAGCATCTATACAGACTACATATTCGGCATCCGTATTGGCAATACCAAAGTTAAGCGCTGTTGCCTTTCCGCCGTTCGTTTTAGTCCGTATTTTTATTCCTGCATTATCTGCGAATGTTTCCCGGACCTTTTGCAAAGTGCTGTCACGGCTTCCGTCATCCACAAAAATAATATCATAATCCGGGTATGTCTGGTTCAAAAGATTTCTCAATGAAGATACGATATTAACTTCTTCATTATAAGCAGGTACAATAATTGAAACTTTCGGATAAATTGCCGGACCGGCCTCATTATTTATCCTTTTTTCTTTTTTATATTCTGATACTGCCCAATATATCATAAGCAAAAGCCGGAAAATGCCTAATCCTATGAAAATCATAAACAGTGCAACCAGAAAATGGCTTATCCCATAAATTGCCGCGGCCAGCAACAGATTGAGCTGCATAATATAGTAAGAATTGGTTTTAGGAACCGGCGGCATAAGCTCATCTCTTTTCTTATGGAGGATCTGTGTAAGATTGGTGAAATGATAACCTTGTTTCTGAAGTTTCGGAATAAGAATATTTAAGGCTTTTACAGTCTCGGATCTTGTATCACCACCTGCATCGTGAAGCAATATGATATTTCCTCTCTGTTTTTTGATGCCGTCCAAGACTCTTTCTACGATCTGAGTTGCCTGGATACCCGGCTGCCAGTCTTCCGGATCGATATTTTCACCAATGTCAAGGTAATTCTGTTGTCTTGCCAATGCAACTGGGATAATCTCTTCGGGTGTTGTAGGCTCGGAATCCGCGTTGTAGGGTGCCCGGAATAAAATCGTACTGTGCCCGGTAACACATTCTATCAGCAGCCTGGTTAGCCTGAGCTCCAGTAACGCTCTCTCAGGGTCAACTTTTGCAACATTTTCGTGGGTGAAGGTATGGTTGCCGATTTCGTGACCTTCCTTGTAGATCCTTTTTACAAGCGGCAAGTTATTCTCAGCATTGATCCCGACAACGAAAAACGCTGCAGGAACGTGATATTTAGAAAGAACATCCAACACCTGCGGCGTCCACTCCGGATCCGGGCCATCATCAAATGTCAGTACCAATTCTTTCTGTGGTGCGGCGCCATATTTTTTTACTTCGTAAGAACTGGGATATGACAAGTAGTTTTCATCAGTTATGATTTTTTCATCAGGATCCGTCTCCAGGTTTATTTTTCCGTTGTGTGGTGTATTAAGCACATCCAGAACTTCTCCATCGCCAATATAATCCACCATCGTCTGCCCTTTTACGTTTTCGAGATTATTCATTTTAAAGCCTGCAAGACCTGCAGAGGTCAGATTCCTATTATAAAAAGTCCATATACGGCTGTCCTCGCTCCCTAAACGCCAGAGTGCTGTTCCTGCAACCGGATATTCCGATGCAAAGCGCATAGTGTTAAAAACAGAAGCAGCATCATTAAAAAAAACAGTATGGGCATTATTCTGATTATCCGTGTAAGAATAATTCAGATTAAACGTATTATCATCAAAATTAATTACAGCTTTACTGGCATTAGCTTTTGTAATTGCCTGCATATAAGTAACGGATGTGTTCTGATCCGGATTACTGCTCCAGTCATAACCATAGGCTCCGAGCCCGAGTATAATTTTCTGGGGACTGGTTTCTTTTGCCATTTTATCCGTTTGCTGCTCAATCCATTTTTGCGAAGAGATGGGACCAGAATCACTGTCGGCTGAGTATTCGTCATAAGCCATCAGCACAAAATAATCTACGTAAGGATTTAATTTTCTGATATTATAATCATCATTATCGGTCATCACATCCATAGACACTAAGAGATTATTTTTTCTGAAAACTTTTGACAGATCCGACATAAAATCAACTAAAACCTGATCATCATTCAAATTAAGATCTTCAAAATCTATATTGACTCCTCTGAATCTGTATTTCAGACACTGTGCTGCCACTTTATTGATAAGATCCATTCTTTTCACGGGATCGTTCAGTACTTTTCCAATTCCTTCCGAATGAAATTCCTGATCAGAATTATTGCTCAGAATCGGCATAGCAGAAACGCCGGCCTTCCTGATAATTTTATATCCTTCGGGATCTACGTTGGTCCTGAGATTTCCATTTTTAGGATCCAGAAAAAACCACTCCGGAAAAACAAGATTGATATTTTTGATATTTCTGCGCAGAGACATCAAAGACTGAGGATCCCAGGCTACATAAAATGCGGATCTGATGCCTGCGGAAAACTGATTCCAGCTTTTGCCGGTGTTTCTTTGCTGATGCTTTGACCTCGACATTTTTTCCTCATTGGTTTGCATTTTCCTGGCGTGGATGAAGCTGCGGAAACCTTTGTAAGCTTTGGAGATCTTATTCTCCTGGAGATAGGGCTTGCTGGCTGTCATCACAGCCTTATAATCTTCGTGAAAAGGAAGTTTGGGATTTCTGTCCATTTTCATCATAAGGACAAATGCCAATAAGAAAATTAGAATAATAAAGCCGGCAACCCTGCTGCTCCACTTTACATTTCTCCAGCGTTTTTTATTATCCGTCTGGAATATTTGTTTTGACTTTTCCACTGAGGTCTGATTGAAAAACTTAATACAAAGTTTTACAAATAATGTGAAAAACCGCTTAATTTCTACTTAAAAAAAACTTAATTCTCACAGCCAGAGCGAGTCGATCCAGTCAGTAAGCATATGAAAGAGCAGCCCAACCCCAATTATCCTTGGAACACCTCTGAAAAACAATAACATAACATAAATTCCTATAGCCCAATAAGTATGGAGCGGATGAAAATTAATGCTGCTTCTGTCCGGTGCAAAAACAGGTGTACTTAGTAAATGATCCACATCTACCAGCATAGTTGCCAACATTATGAAATAAGCCTTTTTCCAGTCTTTCCGGAAGAAAAGACTGGCAATAACAACGGGAAAACCGAAGTGAAGAAAGTAATGTATAAAAGTTCTGAGCCACAGATAATCCATCAGATGTGTCCTTTTAAATAATTCTGTCTCAGGTTTTCGTCCAATTTCTCAATGGCATATCTGAGGCATGTTCTTGGAATTTCTTTGTAATGAAGATCTAGAAAATCCAGCAATTCTGTTTCATTTTTATTTCCCATCTCGCGCAGCAGCCAGCCGTTAGCCTTGTGCATCAGGTCGTGCGGATGCTTCAGATTTTTAAGCGCGAAAGTTTTGGTTAATTCAAATTGTCCCTTTTTGATGTGGTACATTGTCCCGACAATAGCCATTCGTTTTTCCCACATATTTTCGGAATCCGATAATTTTTTTAATAAATTAGAACCCTGATTTTCAAAACAATACCGACCCAAAATCTTATAACAAGAAGTATCCACCAAATCCCAATTGTTGATAAATTTTGTATTGTTCAGATAAAAATCTACGATTTCTTTTTGTACGATTTTATCTTTAGTTTTCTCGAATTGATAAACCAACATCAGCAAAGCCGTCAGACGATGTTCGTGGATTTTTGAAGATAATAATTCAATGAGTTCTTCAAGAGAGATCTTATTGTAGAATTCTTTTGCAACAGTTCTTTGATCCGGAACAGTAACGCCGATAAATATATCACCTTCACCATATTCGCCTTTTCCGGTTTTGAAGAATCGTTTTAATATTTCCGCTTTTTCCCGGATTGAAAGTTCCTGAAGCGCTGTCTTTATTTCTGAGACAATAATCGATTGATTCATTTGTATTCGGAAGTTTCCATTATTTTCTCTTCAGTCGCAATCTTCTTCGGATTGGCGACTTTTCCGATCGTTAATCCCTGAACGATAATCGAAAACACAACCACACAATAGGTAATACTGATGATAATTTGACTGTATTCATTCACCGGGATCGATAGTGCCAAAGCAATGGAAACGCCGCCACGGATGCCGCCCCAAACTAAAACTTTCACCGTTTGCGGGCTGAATCGGTATTTGAAAGCCATAAATTTCGTCGGAATAAAAATCGCTACCCAGCGTGCCAGTAAAACAATCATAATACAAATACCGCCCGCTATCAAATATTCATTTAAATCCTTGATTAACAGTAGTTCAAAACCAATAAAAAGGAACAGGACAGCATTCATAATTTCGTCAATCAGCTCCCAGAATTTAATCAAATAATCCTGCGTTTCGGATTTCATTTTGAAACTTTCGCTGAAATTCCCCATAAATAATCCTGCAGCCACCATTGCCAAAGGCGCAGAAATATGCATCTCGCGGGCAATCAGATAACCACCCATAACGACTGATAATGTGATGAGTACAGAGATAATATAATCATCTACAACGCGCATAGCTCTTGAAGCCGAATAGCCGAGAAGAACGCCTAAAAGCAATCCTCCACCAGCTTCTCTTATGAGAAGCAGTCCTACATTTTCAACATTCAGATCAATGTCTTTCCCGATGGCTAATTGAAGAACGACCGTAAAAACAACAACTGCCATCCCATCATTGAAAAGGGATTCGCCTGCAACCTTAGTTTCCAGAGATTTAGACACATTCGCCTGTTTCAGAATACTGAGAACCGCAACAGGATCTGTAGGAGAAATCAATGCACCGAAAACCAAACAATAGATTAACGGCATCTGAACGCCAACCAGAGGCAACAAATAATAAGTCCCGAAACCAACGGCAAAAGTTGAAATAATTACACCAACTGTAGAAAAAATAACAACCGGCCCGAACTGCTCTTTCAAATCCTTGATATTGACGTGAATGCCGCCTGCAAAAAGCAGAAAGTTCAGCATGGCGCCCATCAGAACCTCAGTAAAGTCAAAATTATTGACCAGCTCTGTAAGATGCGTGGTTGTTTTAGGTAAAAAATTATCGCCCGATGCCACCAAAGTTACCGATACTATAATCGCAATCACCATTATTCCGATTGTACTCGGTAATTTTAAAACGCGATAATTGATGTAGGCAAACAAAGATGCAAGCACAATAAGAACTGAAAATGAGTAATATAACTCCATTTATTTAGTCAATTGTTTTTGGTTGATAGTTATTAGTTTTCAACCATATTTTTAAAGTTTAAATTTTAATTTTCCTCATCATCAAAATACTCAAACAGGAAATCATTGTAAGGGAAACGGGAAATATGAATTCTATGTACCTCATCATAAATCATTTTCTTCATTTCCGGGAAGTTTTCTTTGGTCAGAGCCGAAATGAAAACCGTAGGATGTTTGGACTTCGCCATCCAGGTTTTTTTCCATTCCTCCAAGGAAATATTTTTTCTGGATGAAGGTGTCAGATCATCTTCATCTTTTTTCTCGTAGCTGAAATCGTCAATCTTATTGAAAACCATTATCATCGGTTTCTGATGCGCATCAATCTCCTGAAGAATCTGGTTGACGGAATTAATATGATCTTCAAAACTCTCGTGTGAAATATCCACCACGTGAATCAATAAATCGGCTTCACGAACTTCATCCAAAGTTGATTTAAAGGATTCAACCAATTGCGTTGGTAACTTTCTGATGAAACCAACCGTGTCGGTCAAAAGAAAAGGAAGATTTCCAATCACCACTTTTCTAACCGTTGTGTCTAAGGTTGCAAACAATTTATTTTCCGCAAAAACATCCGATTTGGAAAGCGCATTCATCAAGGTTGATTTCCCAACGTTAGTATAACCCACCAAAGAGACACGCACCATTTTTCCACGGTTTTGTCGTTGGGTTGACATTTGTTTGTCAATGGTTTTGAGCTTGTCTTTCAGCAAAGTAATTCGGTCACGGATAATCCTTCTATCGGTTTCGATTTCCGTTTCACCCGGACCTCGCATCCCGATTCCCCCTTTCTGACGTTCAAGGTGGGTCCACATTCTTGTCAATCGTGGTAAAAGATATTGATATTGCGCCAATTCAACCTGGGTTCTCGCATAAGAAGTTTGTGCTCTTTGGGCAAAAATATCAAGAATAAGATTGGTTCTGTCCAGGATTTTGACTTCCATTTCACGTTCCAGATTCTTCAGCTGGGAAGGCGACAATTCATCATCAAAAATCACAGTTCCGATTTCATTTTCCTTTACATAATTCCTGATTTCTTCTGCTTTTCCGCTTCCGACAAAGGTTCTGGAATCCGGTTGGGATAATTTTTGAGTAAATCTTCTATCCACTGTCGCTCCTGCTGTATAAGCCAGAAACTCCAGCTCGTCCATATATTCTTTCAGCTTATCCTCGTCCTGATTTTGGGTGACCAGGCCAACCAAAACCGCTCTTTCATACTGATGTTCTTTCTTTTCTAACATTTAAAATTGATAATTTTCTGATTCTGACAAGATACTATTTTTGAACAAAAAAACCAAAGATATTCTTTGGTTTTTTTAATTTTCGTCTAACGCAAAGTCACAAAATTTGCACTTAAGTTAACCTTATAAAAGTCGCCGATAAAATTAATAATTTGCGACTTACGCGAGTCGATTTTCAAAATATTTTTGAGACTTTGCGATAAATCCACTTAACTCACAAGTGTCGCGGTCAATGATTTTTCAAAACTGAAAGCCTGACTCACAGGACAATTTTCTTTAGCATCCTGAGCAATTTTCTGGAAATCCTCTTCAGAGATTCCCGGGATTTTGGCAGTGAGTGTCAATTCTGATAAAGTAATCTTACCTTCTACAAGACTGATCTTGCAATCGGTTTCCAGACTTTCCGGCGTGTAGCCTGCTTCTGTGAGCAAAGCCGAAGTCTTCATTGTAAAACAACCTGCGTGAGCTGCCGCAAGCAATTCTTCCGGGTTGGTGCCGACGCCTTCTTCGAAACGGCTTTTGAATGAATATTGTGTATCATTCAGCGTTGTACTTTGCGTTGTCAGGACGCCGCTTCCGTCTTTTACTGTTCCTTTCCAGACAGCTTTTGCACTTCTTTTCATAAGTTAATATTTTTAGTGATATTTAAATTCTTGGATCTTTTACTCTTTGTTTCTTTATCAGTCCCAATCCGCAGCTATAAACTTCATTGAAGTTGTTCCGTCTGTTAAAGTTAAGAAATGGCCTTCGATTTTGTATCGATTCATTAATGTTAAATCTTTTCCGAACAATTCTTCCAGTTTCATTCTTCCATCACAATACATCATCGTAGAACCAACGCCCGAAAATTTAGCTTTTCCCTGATTGAATTCTGCCGTGAAAAACATTCCGTTACAGCCCATTTTTGCAGTGTAACGGTTGGGCGCATCAGAATTTTTTGTCAGATCCATATTCGCTCCCAGATTTGTGAGTTCTTGTTTTGTGAAATCTTTGTATTCAACCAACATCCATTTTCTATGAATATTTTGGTCATTTACATTCAAATTTTGATTGGGTTTGCAGGAAATAACAATAAAAATTGCCAATAACAAAACCCCTAATAATCTTACTTTTTTCATTATCTGATTTTTGTACATTGTCTTAGCCAAATTCATACCATTAGATTTAAAATAATCATTAAATTAGCCAGCAAAATAATATTCTCAATGAAAAAAATATTTTTAGCACTAACCCTGATTCTGGGTTATGCACAAATGAGGGCTGACGAAGGAATGTGGCTTCTGATGCTCGTAAAACGTCTGAACGGTGTTGATATGCAGAAAGAAGGTCTGCACCTCACGCCGGAAGAAATTTATTCTGTTAATAATTCCAGCCTGAAGGATGCCATCGTAAGTTTTGGTGGTTTCTGTACGGGTGAGATTGTGTCTAACCAGGGTTTGATTTTTACCAATCACCATTGTGGTTATGATGCTGTTGCTGCAGCTTCTACGCCTGAAAAAGATTATCTGAAGAATGGATTCTGGGCAATGAAACCGAATGAGGAATTCAATGCTAAAGGTTTATACGTCAGATTTTTGGTGAGAATGGATGATGTTTCCGAGAGAATCAATTCCAAACTGAACAACAATATGTCTGCGGCTGAGAGAAAAGCGGTTATTGATGCCGAATATAAAGCCATCCAGACAGAAAATTCTGAAAACGGAAAATATACGGTTGTTGTAAGAGATTTTTTTAACGGCAATGAGTTCTATTATTTTGTATATCAGGATTATAAAGACATCAGATTGGTCGGTGCGCCGCCTTCATCCTTAGGGAAATTCGGTGGCGATACGGACAATTGGGAATGGCCAAGGCACACAGCAGATTTCACCGTTTTCCGTGTTTATGCTGATGCTAACGGAAACCCTGCGGAATATTCTGAAACCAATATTCCTCTAAAGCCAAAACATTTCCTTCCAATATCTCTTAAAGGGTACAAGCCCGGAGATTTCACAATGATTTTGGGTTACCCTGGAAGAACCAACCGCTACCTGACGTCTTACGGCATAGAGCAAATGGTGGACAAAGATTATCCGGCTTGGGTAGAAGCTTCTAAAGTGGCAATGGATGTGATGAAAAAATATATGGACAAGGACAAAGCAACTCAGTTAGACTACGCTTCTCAGTACGCCAGTGTTGCCAATTACTGGAAAAACAGACAGGGAACAATTGATGCGGTGAAGAAAAACGGAACAGTTGCTGAGAAACAAAAACTGGAGCAGACTTACAATCAATGGGCTGCTCAGTCTCCAAATGAGCAGACTTACTATGGTGTTTTACCAGAGATCAAAGCTTATTATCAGCAAGTTTCCGGAAGAAATGTAGAGAGAAATTACGCTTCTATCTTACAGAGAAACGCCCATTATATTGCTACTGCTTACCAATTAGGCAGTCTTTTCAAAACGTATGCTGACCAGGATGATGCCGGAAAAGCTGCGATGAAACAAAAAGTTCTGGATGCTGTTGAAAAAGCTTATGATGGTTTTCACGACAATGTTGAAGGCGATATGCTTGTAGCTTTAACTTCTCTTTACAAAACAAGAGTGGCTAAAGAATTTGCTTCTCCAACTATTCTTGCTGCAGATGTGAACAACCTTTCAACATTGGCTTACGAATCTGTTTTTGCTAATAAAAAATCGGCTTTGGCTTTCGTGGAAAATCCTGACCGATTGAAAATCGATGCTGATAAACTGAGACAATTTGCCAACGGCATTGTTGAAGACCAAAAATTAGGACTGGAAAAATATTCTAAAGTGGATGAGAATTTTGCAAAAAACAGCAGACTTTTCTTAGACGGACTTAGAAAAGCGCAGCCAGAGAAAAAATTCTATCCGGACGCTAACTCTACAATGAGATTAACTTACGGAACAATTGAAACATTGCCTGAAAGAGCGGACAGAAACTACAAAGGCATCAAGGAAAACTATTATACCGATATCAATGGGATGGTTGCCAAATATAAAAAAGGCGACGAAGAGTTTGATCTGCCTCAGAAAGTTCTTGATCTGGCTAAGAAAAAAGATTACGGACAGTATGCTGATAAAAAAGGTGGTTATATGCCAATCAATTTCTTATCAAATAATGATATCACAGGCGGTAACTCCGGTTCACCGATCATTGACGGAAACGGAAACCTGATTGGTCTTGCTTTTGACGGAAACAGCGAAGCGCTGAGTGGCGATATCGTTTTCGAACCAAAATTGCAGAGAACAATTAACGTTGACGTTCGCTACGTACTTTGGATCATTGACAAATACGCTGGTGCAACAAGACTTATCAGCGAATTAACTTTGGTAAAATAAACTTATCATCGATAATATAATGAGCCACCAAAATTTTGGTGGCTTTTTTTATTCCTTGGAAATCGGCATCAGCGTGCTGATTCCAATTCTGTTGTAAGCGTTAATGATAACAATGGTCATTATGATTTCGGCAATTTGTTGCTCCGTAAAAACCTGTTTCACTTTGTCATAGGTTTCTTCCGATAATCCTTTTTGATTGATTAAAGTAATTTCCTCGGTCATTTCCAGAATGATTTGCTCCTCCACAGAGTAGAGTTCCAATGCTTCTCTCCAGGCATTGAGAAGATAAATCCTTTGCGGTGTTTCGCCCAATTTTACAGCATCTCTCGTGTGTAAATCCAGACAATGCGCACATCCATTGATTTGCGAAGCTCTGATTTTGATAAGTTCCTGCCAGGTGTGACTTAGTGAAATATTCTGCAGGTAAGTTACCAATCCCAGCATTGCTTTGTAAGCCGCTGTATCTGTTTTTGCCAAATTAAATCTTGTACTCATAATAATTGTTTTAATTATTTGACAAAGTTCGGATTACCAGAACTCCAAAAACTTAAACTGGTTTAAGAAAGTAACTTGGTGGATTTTTTGTTGCATATATTTCCATAAAGCTTTTTTTATAATTTTTTGTAAATTAGAGAAATCAATTTTTATGAGTTTAAAAACATTACTTCATTGGTCTTATATTTTCCCGGTTTTATCATTGATCTATTATTTGCTTGGCATCACAGATGACAGCCCGCTTCTTGGAGTTTTAGGAGGATTGTTGTTAATTGCGGCTGTCCTTTCGGCAGTTCATCATGCAGAGGTTGTTGCCCATAAAGTTGGCGAGCCATTCGGAACCATTATTCTGGCCATTTGCATTACTGTTCTGGAAGTCGGGCTCATTGTTTCATTGATGATGGCAGGCGGAAGCCAGGCCGCAACATTACCGAGAGATACGGTTTTTGCTGCGATAATGCTGATCCTGAACGGGATTCTCGGCGCCTGTCTGCTGGTTGGCGGTGTAAAATTCAAAGAACAGTTTTTTGCACGTTCTTCCGGGAATATGGCACTGATAGGATTGGTCGCCATCGTTGTAATGACCTTGATCTTACCCAATTATACAACCAGTGAGATAACACCTTCTTTCAATAATTCTCAGCTGATTTTTTTCTCAGTAGCTTCGCTTGTGATTTACGCAACTTTTTTAATGGTTCAGACCGTCCGTCACAGGAACTATTTTCTGCCAGAAGGCGATGAAGATACGCATGCTGAACCGCCTTCCAACCTCATCAGCTTCATCAGTTTATTATTTTTGATTCTCTGCCTGGGTGTCGTGGTATTTTTGGCCAAATCCCTTTCTCCACAGATTGAAGATGTGGTTCAGAGTTTTGGCGCACCGGAATCACTCGTGGGCGTTATCATTGCAGCGGTTGTATTGCTTCCGGAAGGTTTGGCTGCGATAAAAGCCGCCAGGCGAAACCATTTCCAGACCAGTCTTAATCTGGCATTAGGTTCTGCTTTGGCAAGCATCGGGCTTACGATTCCTTGTGTGGCCGTAGTTTGTATCATATTTGACTTACCACTGGTATTAGGGCTTGATACCAAATCGATGATCCTATTAGGACTATCTCTTTACACCGTTATGCTCTCCCTGAACCGGGGAAAAACCAATGTTTTATATGGAGTGGTTTTGCTGGTCAATCTTTTCGCCTATGTTTTTACGGTAATTGTTCCATAAAATTTATATTTTTAAGGAATGAAAACCTACGAAACAGAAAGACTGATTCTAAAAGACGCTAACCTGGAAGATGCGGATTTCTTCCTTGAATTATACAATATGCCATCCTTCATCCGATATATTGGAGACCGGAATCTCCGCACGAAAGAAGATGCGGAAAACTATATCACCAACCGATTCCGGCCTCAGTTTGAAAAATTGGGTTTTGGTAATTACGTCGTTATTCTAAAAGAGGACAATACCAAAATCGGGGCTGTCGGGATCTTTGAAAGAGAAGGTCTGGATGTTCTGGATATCGGTTTTTCTTTTCTTGAAAAATATGAAGGAAAAGGCTACGCCTATGAGTCTGCCAATAAACTGAAAGAAGTTGCCGCTAAAGATTTTGAGGTTCATAAAATCTCCGCGATTACTACGAAAGATAATTTTTCTTCTCAAAAATTAATCGAAAGATTAGGATTGAAGTTTCAGAAAATGGTAATGATTCCTAATGATGAGGAGGAATTGATGTATTATGAAAATTAAATTCAACCTGGCACATCGCATTGAGTTTATTAAATCGAAGAAATTAATCGGATTCTGCATGACAACTTCTTTTCAGGATGATAAAACGCCTGTTCTCTGGAAGAAGTTTATGATGAGAAGAAATGAAATCTTTAACAGAATTTCGAATCAACTATTCTCGCTCCAAATCTATCCTGATAATTTTACGCCTGGTCAGTCTTTTAGAAAATATGCTTTGGCCGAAGTCTCTGATTTCGACAATATTCCAAATGATTTTGACACCTTCGAATTAGAAAGTGGAAAATATTTGGTTTTCACTTACAAAGGGAAAGCGGAAAACGGACCGGAACTTTTCCGATATATCTTTCAAAATTTCATCCCTGAAAATCAATTCGAGCTTGATGACAGACCACATTTTGAAATTTTTGGAGACGATTATGATCCAAACAGCGATTCTGCTGAAGAAGAGATATGGATTCCCGTGAAATAGAGTTCCGGACCTTTATAGAACATATCCGAACATTATTAAGACCGTTCGGTTGACGTTCCAGAATCATCTGTTGCGGTTCCTTACCTATTCACCGAGATCCTGAAGCTCTTCCGATACGTCAGGCAACGTATAATTTGGGGTTCGGAACCTCGCGGAACACATCGGCAACGCCACGCGATGTGTGTATAACCGCAACGGACCTTTTCAGAACCCCGCGCGACCATTAACGAACGTCAACCGATAGGTAAAGAACGTATTCCTATATGTTTTTATGTTAAAATCTGCGCCGCGTGGTCTTTGGTTTTCACTTTATCAATGACTTGCGTGCAAATCCCATTTTCATCGAAAACAAAAGTCGTTCTCACGATTCCCATAAACTCTCTTCCCATAAATTTCTTCAGCTGCCAAACCCCGAATTTTTCAATCAAATCGTGATTTTCATCGGCAATGACATCAAACGGCAATTCATTTTTATCACTGAAATTCTTCTGACGTTTCACAGAATCTGCACTCACGCCAATGAGCTGATAGCCTTTCTTTTTCAAAACAGAATAATTATCTCTCAGATTACAGGCTTCCGCTGTACAACCTGGCGTACTCGCTTTTGGATAAAAGAATACAACCAGTTTTTTGCCTTTCAGCTTTTGGGAATCGACTTTTTCCCCGTTTTGATTAGTTCCTATAAATTCCGGTAAAGAATCGCCAACCTTCAACATAATTTCTATTTTATACAAACTTAATTCAAATCTTTTAAATATTGCTTGATTTAAAATTTGTTATAAATTTGTTATCTAAAAATGAGGAATTATGACAACTTATAATGTTTCCATTCCAAACGAAAAGTCTTCTTTTTTCAAAGAATTTCTAGACTTAATTGGTGCAAAATACACAGAGGAGAACAATGAAGTATCCGATTTTGTACTTTCAGAAAAACAAAAATCTATTCTTACGGAACAAAATGATATTTCTGTAGATGACTGCATCGACGCGGAAGAATTCTACAATATCCTTAAAAAAAAATATGAGTTATAAAATTATTTTAACTCCTAATGCCGTTAGAGACATCAACGAGGCTGTTCGTATTATCAAGAAAAAGCATCTAAGAAGGTTGCTAATCTTTTTATAGAAGATTACCGAAATACATTTAGAAAAATTCAGGAAACAAAATATTTCAAAACCTTTTTTGAAAATTTCCGTGGGAAATCTATGAATAAGTTTCCTTACATTATTTTCTACACCATTGATGAAAATCAGAAAATCATTATGATAAAAGCCGTTTTTCACGCTTCTCAAAACACCGATAAATACTCAGAAAAATAGTTTATAATCAACTAATGACTAAAAAACAAAGAGCCAAGATTGTTCAGGAAGAATTAGAAAAATTATATCCCGAGGTTCCGATCCCGCTGGATCATAAAGATCCTTATACCCTGATGGTTGCCGTCGCACTTTCTGCCCAAACAACGGACAAAAAGGTGAACCAAATCACGCCCAAATTATTTGCCGTTGCCGACACGCCTGAAAAAATGGCCAAGCTTAGCGTTGAAGAAATCAAGGAACTCATCAAAGAAATCGGACTTGCCAATTCCAAAGCAAAAAACCTTAAAAAAATGGCGGAAGTTCTGGTGGAAAAACACGATTCTGTGGTTCCTCAGACATTTGAAGAGTTGGAAGAACTGGCTGGCGTAGGTCACAAAACGGCGTCTGTGGTAATGAGTCAGGGATTTGGTTTTCCGGCGTTTCCGGTTGACACACACATTCACAGATTGATGACACAATGGAAACTGACCTCAGGAAAAAATGTTGTTGAGACTGAGAGAGATGCAAAAAATCTTTGGGATGAAAGTGTCTGGAACAAACTACATCTCCAGATCATTTTCTATGGACGGGAATATTCTCCGGCAAGAGGCAGCAAGGAAAAGGATTTTATTACGAAACTATTGTTTGAGAAATAAAATCAGTCCAATAACCTTCTGTGATAATTGATCTGCCCCAGATGATAATTGAGATGAGAAAGCAGATGTATGAGAAAATAACCGGTTGTCATTTTGTAACCTAAAGCTTCCGTCGGATAATCTTTTCCCAGATCTTCTTGCGATAATCCATCCAGTGTAGAATCAATCATTTTTATTGTAGATTCAACTTTTTTAATAAGCTCAGTTTTAGGAATATCCTTTAGGGAGAATTCTAATTCACGGTTTCTGACATAGCCGGTTTTTCCCAGTTCTGAGCCAATATAAGTATTGAGATTTCCTACCAGATGAAGACAAAGATTGCCGGCGGAATTGGAAATATTCTGATCTGTTTTCCAAATTGATTGTTCATTGACATAAGATTCAATTTCAACTTTCAGTTTATTCAGATCCCTGTTATAGAGTGATTTTAAGCTCTGGATCATATCATGAGATTTATTTTAAATTCTTTGCCCAAAGATCCATTTTTCTTTCCAAAACTTCCAGCGGAAGACAACCTTGACTCAAAACCTCATCGTGGAAAGATGCCAGATTGAATTTTTTTCCCAACTGCTTCTGATATTTATCCCTCAGCTCACGGATTTTCATAGCACCGGTTTTGTAGCTCAAAGCTTGCCCGGGCAAAGCCATATATCGCTCCACTTCTGCCGTTGCTCCGGCTTCATCATAAGCAACATTGCTCAAGAAATATTTAATGGCTTCTTCTCGGGACATTTGTCCTGTATGGATTCCTGTATCGATGACCAAACGAACAGCGCGCAACATCTCATCACTCAAAGAACCCATTTTCTGATATGGATCCGTGTAAAGTCCAAACTCTGGTCCGAGCGATTCACAATATAAAGCCCAGCCTTCGCCATAAGCACCAATCCAACCGAATCTCATAAACTTTGGCAACTTCAAATTCTCCTGCTGAAGTGAGATCTGATAATGATGACCGGGAATCGCTTCGTGAAGGAAAAGGGATTCCATCCCGGAAGTCACATTGAATTTTTTCGGGTCAGGAATTGGCGTATAAAAAATTCCCGGGCGTTTTCCATCGGGACTTCCCTGGATATATTCTGCACTTGCGCTGGCTTCACGGTATTTTTCAGTTTGACGAATTTCGAAAGGCGTTTTTGGTGTTACATTAAACATCGTTTTAAGCTTCGGAGTGATTTTATCCAGAATTGACTGAAAGCCCGCCAAGACCTCCGCTGATGTTTTGTATGGCATTGCCTTCGGATCTGTTTTGACATAATCCAGGAATTCTTCCAAAGAACCTTTGAACCCGACCTGGCTCTTTACTTTTTCCATTTCTTTACGGATTCTTGCTACTTCTTCTAATCCGGTTTTATGGATCTCATCCGGTGTTTTATCTGTTGTCGTCCAGCTTTTTACATAATAAGCATAAACATTGTTTCCATTTGGCAAAGCAGTGTAGCCGTCTGTCGTTCTTGATTTTGGCAAATACTCTTTTTCAAGGAAATCGGCCATTTTGAGATAAGCAGGAATTAACTTATTTTTGATAGCGTCCTGATAAAGCTTCGCATATTTGTTCGCAATTACGGGTTTGAAATCTTTTGGAATATTCTTTATTGGACCGTAGAAAATATTTTTTTCTATCTCAAACGTTGTGATTTCTTCTGCTTTCATTTGAGGAATCATTTTGACAACAAGTGCTTTCGGCAGCACAACATTATTTTTGATTCCGGCGCGGAAATTCTCAATAGCAGAATCCATCCAGACCGGGAAAGCCTCAATCCTTTTCAGCCAGTTATCATAATCCTTTTCTGTTCTGAAGGGCTGAATCCCTGTTCCGCTTCCGAGCATCGGAAAAGTAAGCGGAAGCCCGTCGAACTGTGTAAACGGTATATATTCCGGGTGATAGGCATAGCGTTCCTGCTTATCAATCAACGTATATTCCAGAACATCATAAACCACTTTATGATCATCATCCAGATTATTATAATCGATTGACTTAAGCTGATTCTGTACCGAATTATAGAAAGCAATTTCTTTTTTGATGAAATCCTGGCTGAGATTATCCGGAAGCAGGTCATTGTACCTGGCATCGCCCTGAGATGTAGCTTCCAAAGGATAAAATTTCAAATATTCATTATAATAATCAGCCGCAATAGAATCCAGATCGGAAGCTGAAGAACCAATGGAAGTCTTCATTACAGGGGAATCATCCTTTTTACAGGAAAAGAAACAATAAGCCAATATGGTTATAAATACAATTTTACACAGATGTTTCATAGAATAAATATTTGACTATGTAAATATAAGACTTTAAACTGCATTTTTTATGATTCTGTTTATTAACCGAAGCGTAAAGATTGACACAAAATCAATCGATAATACTTTCTGAAAACAATTGTTAAAAATAATCGACAAAAATTTTCCAAATTCAATCAAATTTTTATCTTTGTTAAGCATAATTAAAACTTATCAATAACTCAATGTCCTTATAATGAAAGGAATATTAAAGATCTATCATCCGGAGGAAACTCTGAAATATTTTATCAGAAACACCTATTGCAAATCCGTTTATCTCAATGCGCAGAATTTCTTGGAAGTGGAAATCATCACGGATGATTCTCTGGAACATGTGGATGATGATTCTTTGCAATACCAATTTCCCCAGCTGTCTCTCAACATTTCCGAATTTCCTATAGCCGAATCCGAGCTGGAAGGAAAAAATTTCCTCGTAGATGACACAGAAGAAGATACCTATACAGAAGTTGATCTTTATGATGACGATGAAGCTTTTCTCTATGACAATGATCTGAGTTTCACAAAAAATGAAAAAGATGAGCTGGAGCTTTGCTGGAAAGGACACATTACGGATTTTTACACAGGATCCGAAGAGCCGATTCCATTTAAGCTCAAGTGCAACTTTCGTCAGGACGACATCGAAGTTGACGATTAATCCGTCTCCAGAAAATAATAATTATATTTACGAATCGTTATAAAACTAATTGTAACGAAAATAGTTGATTGGATGTATCAGGACCTGGATGATATCGTTTTTGAAGACCGGCATAAGGCTTATGGCGCATACGAATTCCGTAAGCATTACGAATTTACGCTGACTAAGGCGCTCGTAGTCGGGATGTTTATTTTCCTGATTATCTTCTTTATTCCGGCGACTATCATCAAAGCTCCAAAAAAAACGGCTGTGAACAGCGAAAGAATCATTCCTGTGGAACTAACGGAAATGCGCATCAATTATGGTGATAACCGAAACGGAAAAGGAATTGAAGAACCAAAAGAAGAAGCAGGAAGTCCCGCTCCGATTATTGAGAAAAAAGAGGAAAAAGAAACCGTTAAAGAAACTGCCAAAACCTCTAAAGAAAAAACTGAAAAAGATATTCCTGACAATGTAGTCCCTACACCAACCAGGATTAAAAACCCGCCCGTAACTGCCAAAAAATCAATCGATAAAACCAATTCTAACACTGCGGCCAACTCAACCAAAAACACATCCGGTAAAACAAATGTAAAAGGTAACATCAAAAAAGAAAATGCAACAGGAGACGGCCGTGGAAATGCCGCAATTGGCAACCTGCTGAAAGGAAGAGGAACAAAATCCGGCTCACAAGGCAATGGTAACGGTCCCGGAAACTATGGCGATCCCTTGGGAGGCGATGGTGACGGAACCAGCCTGATTGGCGTAGACAGAAAACTGGTCGGTTTCATCCCAGGAACAATGGGACGAGGCGGTGCACAACCTAACCACGGCTGTTCTGCAAGCGGCAGCATTACAATCTCTTACACTGTGGATAAATCCGGAAAAGTGACTTCCGCAAGACGACAAAGCGGCATCTCAGATCCTTGTGTGGTTAGTACTGCAACAAGTTGGGTAAAACAATATGTGAAAGCAGAATCTGCCAGCGTGTCATCCAAAGGAACTTATAAAATTGTTTTTTAAAATCCGATTTTTGATAAAATTCATTCCGATCGCTTCGGATTAATCATTACTAATTCATAAATTTGAAACTCATTAAAACAAATAAAAAATATGGTAGAGCAAAATCTTTCTGTTTGGGAATTTTTATTTGGCGGAGGCTTATTAAGCGTTTGTCTTGTAATTATTCTTTTATTTCTCGGAATCGCAGCCATTTTTTTCTTTGTTCAAAAACTGGTTGCGCTTAACAGGGAAAATCGCGTGGATCCGTACCTGCTGAAAAATGTCAATGATCTGCTGAATGACGGCAGAATACAATCCGCAATAGATTTTTGCAGACGAGACAACTCTCCCGAATCCAGAAGTGTGGAAAAGGGACTTTCCAGGTTAGGAAGGCCTGTTGGTGAAATCTCAAACGCTATGGAAACCCACGCTCAAATAGAACTCAACAGAGCCGAAAAAAACATCAACTTTTTCGCAACACTTTCCGGAGCAGCTCCTATGCTGGGACTTTTAGGAGGCGTTTTGGTTTTGGCCTCTACATTTGGAACATTATCCAAAACTGAAACCGTTGTATCACAAAACCTTCTGGCTGCCGATTTCTACAAAGCATTAGCGCCAACTGCTGTAGGATTAATTGTCGGATTTTTGTCCTATATTTTTCATAACATATTGGTTTCCAAAGTAGATTATTTGCTGATGAAAATCCAGTATCATACCAATGAGTTTCTTGACATCATCAATAAGCCTTCATAAATAATGGAATTCCGAAGAAGAACAAAAAAATTATCCGGGCTGCCGATTGCGTTTTACGTGGTTGCGCTCTTGTTTTTTGTACTTTTATTTTCCTTAAATGCCGGTTACTATAAAACTTCCGAATTGCCAAAACCTGTCATCACAGAAATTCCGAAACCAAAAGAAGAACCAAAACCGGATTCTCTTGCCAAGCCGGAAATCTACGTTCCGGACATAGAAGTTTTGCCTCCAGACACCGTTTCTGTTGCTCAGTCAAAGCCAAAAGAAGAAGCTGCCACCGAAAACAAAAAAACGGACGAAAAGAACAAAACCGCGGCTAAGAAAGAAGATTCCAAAGATCCTAAAACGGCGGATTCCAAAGAAGAAAAAATTACCAAAATCGGGAAAGACAGGGCACTTACAGCATTCATTCCCGGAACAATGGGGAAAGCCGGAAAACTTCCTGCTCACAATTGCAAAACCAAAGGCCAGCTGGTAATGTTTTTTACGGTTGATAAAAACGGAACTGTCACCAACGCAGGAAGAAGCAGCGGAATCAAAGACGCCTGCAATATTACGGCTGCGGTGATCTGGATGAAGCAATACGTGAAAGCGAAAAAGTCGGCCAACATTTCCCAGGGAACTTACACCATTGTTTTTTAATTGATTTGGGCGCCAAATCCGGCTGTCACTACTCGCTTTTTTATTTTTCCCCACTCTTTTTCCTCTTCAAAAAAATAAAAAGAGCTCAGACATGCCGTTCCATCCGGGGCGCAGTTTTATCTTTTGTTTCAACCTTCCCGGCAAGCAGAAATTTTCAACATTTTAATTATAATTCTCATTGTTATCTTAAATTTGTATTTCATTTCAAACTATGACTCCAAAAGACTATCAGGAAGCTGTGGACTGGCTTTTTGTACAGATGCCGAATTACCAGATTGACGGGCAAAAGGCCTACAAGCCGGGACTTGATAACATCAGAAAACTTTGCGATTTTTTCGGAAATCCACAGGACAAAATCAAAACCGTTCACATTGGTGGAACCAACGGAAAAGGTTCTACCAGCAATATGCTTGCTTCCGTTCTCCAGGAATCTGGCTATAAAGTCGGGCTGTATAATTCGCCACATTTAATAGATTTTACAGAGCGAATCAAAATCGATGGTAAAAATTGTAATAAAGAATTCGTTTACGATTTTACCCAAAAACTGAAGCATTTGCCAGAAGACATTCGCCCTTCTTTTTTTGAATTTACAACGATAATGGCTTTCGAATATTTTTATCAGCAGAATGTGGATGTGGCAATTATTGAAGTCGGTTTGGGCGGACGCTTAGACTCTACAAATATTATCAAACCTTTGATAGCTGCAATTACCAATGTTCAACTGGATCACCAGAATATTTTGGGAAACACAATCGAAGAGATCGCAAAAGAAAAAGCAGGAATCGTAAAACAAAACACAACGATCATTTCCGGTGATGAAACTGCTAATGTAAAACATATCATTAAAGCAAAAGCGATTGAAAAAAATGCAGACTTTATAGACGCAACAGAGATCAAAACGGATTTAGAATCCGACCTAAAAGGCAATTACCAAAAGAAAAATATCCGGGTAGTTTTAGCTTTGATTAATGAATTACAACAGCAAGGTTTTGAAATCAGCGATGAAAATCTAAAATCCGGACTTCTAAAAGTTCATCAAAACACCAGCTTCATCGGCCGTTGGTTTGAGTTCTCAAAGGAACCTTTGACGATTTGTGACACTGGTCATAATCAGGCCGGACTGGAAGAAGTATTCAAGCAATTGAATGAATATTCTCAATCAAAACATATCATCTTAGGATTCGTTAATGATAAAAAAATTGATGATGTGATCCCGATTTTGCCTACTGATGCTGACTACTATTTTGTGAAACCAAACATTAGCAGAGGAAGACACCCGGAAGATTATGAAAATTTGCTGAAAAAATCTAACTTAAATTATAAAATTCATGGCTCAGTTCAAGAAGGCTATCTTGCTGCAAAACAGAATTGTAAAAAAGACGAGATGATTTTTATTGGCGGTAGCAACTTTGTAGTGGGAGATTTTTTAGAAAAAAATTTGCGGATATAGTTATAAGTTGTATATTTGCACCACTCTAAACGAGAATTAGAGGGTTCTTAGCTCAGTTGGTTCAGAGCATCTGGTTTACACCCAGAGGGTCGGGGGTTCGAATCCCTCAGGACCCACAAAAAGGAAACGTAACCTTTCAAAAAAATTCGGGTTCTTAGCTCAGTTGGTTCAGAGCATCTGGTTTACACCCAGAGGGTCGGGGGTTCGAATCCCTCAGGACCCACAAAAATCTTCCAAATCTTTGGGAGATTTTTTATATAATTTAATGGGCGATTAGCTCAGTTGGTTTAGAGCGTTGCGTTGACATCGCAGAGGTCACTGGTTCGAATCCTGTATCGCCCACTTTTCTTAAAAATTCCCTAATTTCTTAACTCTCAATTAACACAAATGTTAAAACTTTATAAAAAAGTTAATCATTTGTTTAATTTTGCGATTGCGGAAAGATTTTTGCTACGTTAGAAGGATTAAAAAAAGCTTATATGATCTGAAAATTCCTTTGTAAATCTTTTAAAAGGACCTATGAAAAGATATTATGCTGTCTTGATCTGTGTTTATACTATTTTTTTAGTTTATATGATGTTTTATGGATGCGGAAGACATCCGGAATTTGGGTTTTTGCAATTGAACCCATTTCAGAGCATTAAGTACTTTCTGAGCTATCACCAGTTTTTTTCCCAGACTTTTATGGTAAACATTTTGGGAAACATCATTGTTTTTATACCTTACGGATGGCTTGGCATTTTAGATAAAAGACTGAACAATCTTCCATTACTGTCATTTCTTTTTATTTCCTGGATATGCGCTATTGAGCTTACGCAATACTATACGGCACGTGGAACCGCTGATATAGATGATGTTTTTCTGAATACTTTCGGAATGCTGATTGGTTACACGATCCTTAAGATTGTTACCAAGCTTAATATTGCCAACATCAGACTTGAATTAGAATCCGGATATGACAATGTCAGTTCTTATTCATATAACCGATAAGCTGCCCTAATTTGTATAGATCCAAAATCTTTAATGACGCATTACCTCTTATCAGCTTCCTGACGATAAGCGGTTTAAGAAGTTTATAAAAGAAGTCATACAGAAATACCCCGCCAGTTTTTTTTAGTAAGAAATAGGCTCTTGCAAGCTTTATTTTTGAGCTTCTTTGTATATCCCGATCTGTATTGATAAGATGCGCCAGGCTTTTTGCTGACTGATCCGCTTTTCTCAAAAATACGGCGTTGGGTTCTACATCATTATTAAAAACCGGATTATCAATATGTTCGATTTTTATCTTTGATTTATAAAGATCCTTAGCAAAAATAAGATCCTCATAACCATACTGTGATATGGTCTCATCAAAAGGGTGGCTTTGCAAAACTGTTTTCCGCACTATAAAATTATTGGTCTGGAAATCAAGATAAGGCGATCTTTTGCGGACTTCTACCGGAAGATTTTCTCTTTCCACAGCAAATTTCCACCTTAAGCCAAATTCAGGATCGGGTTTGCTTTCCTCCACTTTTCTTCCTCCATAGACTACATCAGGATTTTTCATCCTTATAAAGTCTGCATATTTTTTGATAAAATCGTCTGCTATGATTTTACCGTCACAATCTAAAAAAAGTAAATACTCAGACTCTGCATATTCAAGAAATAAATTGCGTATTCTGGAGCGCCCGATGTTTTGTTTGAGCAAAATATATTGATCGGAAATATCGCGGATACCACTATTCTTTTCAATAATATCTTTCCGCGATGCATCGTCAATAACAATAATTTCCGCATCAAGATTATCAGCAGCAATTTGATTCCGAATATCTTTAATCAGCGCATTAACATCAAAATTATATACAGGAATACAGATACTGAGCGTCATATTTTATCTATGATTTTCTGAATATTCAACTCTTCCAGACAAGCATAATCGCCCCGGAAACATTCTTTATCTCCAAATACCGAGCAAGGTCTGCAGGAAAGATCTTTTACTTCCACGATATCGTTTTCATCCTGTCCATAGCCAAGAAATCCTGCGAAATGATGTGTAGATCCCCATACGGAAATACATCTTGTTCCCATAAGGCTGGCAAGGTGCATATTTGCAGAATCCATAGAGATCATCAGTTCCAGTTCAGATATTTTCTGCAATTCCTCTTTAAGAGTCAGCTTGCCGGATAAGCTATGCGTATTTGGAATTTGTTTTTCCCACTTGGTAAGAATATCATTCTCCTCCTTTCCGCCACCAAAAAAATAGATTCTGTGTGTTTTAGCAAGGATTCTTGCCAGTTCAAAGGACTTTTCTTCGGGCATCATCTTGCCTTTGTGCTGGGCAAAAGGTGCAAAGCCGATATCTTTCTTTTGATCCGACTGGATCCTTAGCCGGTGCGATAGACTTACTGAAAAACCCATCCGGCGGAAAACATCAGCATAACGTTCTACCGTCCTTTTCAGCTGGACTTTATCCAGGTTCCAGACATCGGTCAGTTTCTCTTTTTCAACCTTTCCCTTATCTATCTGGAAGACTTTGTATCCGTGCCGGATAAAGATGGAATTAAGCATTTTTGTCCTGATAACATCGTGAAGGTCAGCAACGTAATCCGGATTGAAATCTTTAATTAACTGTTTTGTAAGTTTTCTGATGCCGAAGATACCTTTATATTCATCAAAACTGATTCCGTGGAACTTCAGCCTGGGATGTTTATCAAAAAGGTCTTTGAAATTATCTCTGCTCACGAATACAATTTCGATATCAGGATTCTGTTCCAGAAACTCTACGCAGACCGGAACAGTCATTGCCACATCCCCGAATGCGGAAAAACGATATGCCAGAATTCTCTTCACCTACTTCTTTAGTTGAAATGCAACTGCGTAAAATTTGATCTGCTTGGTCATTGCCATCAGTCCATTAGCTCTTGACGGAGATAAAAATTCCTGAAGACCAATTTCCGAAATAAAATCAAAATCAGAATCCAAAATCTCTTGGGTAGAATGTCCGCTATATATTCTTACTAAAAGCGAAACAATTCCTTTTGGCAAAATTCCGTCAGAATCTGCATTGAAAAACAATTTTCCATCTTTAAGCTCTGCATCAATCCAGACTTTGGACTGACAGCCTCTTATCAGGTTTTCATCTGTTTTTTTATCATCAGGAAGCCCTTTCAATTCTTTCCCAAGATCAATGATATACTCATACTTCTGTTCCCACTCGTCCAGAAAGGCGAATTCATCGATGAGTTCCTGTTGTTTTTCCTTGATTGTCATTCAGAATTGATTTGAATTAAATTTAAATTATTTGCTAACCACAAAAGATACAAAAGTTTATTTCATTTTGAGTGGAAACCTTAAGATTATAAAATCTTTTTCCATCTTACTTGAAATTAGACAAATTTTAATCTTTGTTTGTTTTGTGGTTCAATATTATTTTACAGACTGCGCAATATTTACAATTACTTTAACAGCTGCCAGCATACTTTCTAAAGGCACAAACTCGTAAGGTCCGTGGAAGTTATGTCCACCAGCAAAAATATTAGGGCAAGGCAATCCCATATATGACAATTGTGCACCGTCAGTTCCGCCTCTAATCGCCTTTATTTTTGGCTCGATTCCGGAATCTTTCATTGCCTGTTCTGCAATATCTACGATGTGCATTTTGCCTTCGAACTGCTTTTTCATATTGAGATATTGCGGTTTGATGTCTATCTCAGCAGTTTTTGCGCCATACTTTTTGTTGATTTCGTCAACCTTCTCAGAGATAAGTTTTTTTCTGTCCTCAAATTTCTGGTCATCGTGGTCACGGATGATATACTGCAGTTTGGCTTCGGAAACATCGCCTTCAAAATCTGTCAAATGGAAAAACCCTTCAAAACCTTTTGTGGTTGCAGGCGTTTCATTGGCTGGAAGTGAATTGATAAATTCTGATGCGACCAATCCTGCATTCAGCATTTTCCCGTAAGAATAACCCGGGTGAACGGATAATCCATGGATTTTCACCACAGCTCCGGCTGCATTGAAGTTTTCATACTCCAACTCCCCGATTTCGCCTCCGTCCATAGTATAAGCCCACTCTGCTCCGAACTTCTCAACATCGAAATGATGTGCGCCTCTTCCGATTTCCTCATCCGGGTTGAAGCCGATAGAGATTCGCCCGTGTTTGATCTGTGGATTAGCCAGAAGAAATTCTGCCGCCGTTACAATTTCCGCCACACCGGCTTTATCATCGGCGCTCAGCAATGTTGTTCCGTCTGTGGTGATAATGGTTTGTCCGATATATTTTTTTAAAGATTCGAATTTGGTGGATGACAAAGTAAAACCTGTTTCTTTATTAAGTAACAAATCTTCGCCATCATAATTTTCCCAAATCTGCGGATTCACATTCTCGCCATTAAAATCCGGTGAAGAATCATAATGCGCAATGAACCCAACTTGTGGAACTTTTTCTTCTTTATTAGAAGGTATGAATCCAAAAACATAGCCTTTTTCATCAATTGTCACATTTTCCAATCCCAAATCCTGCAATTCTTTATACAGATAGTTCGCTATATCCCATTGCCTTTCTGTGGAAGGTGTGGTTTCGCTTTCTGCATCGCTGGTTGAAAATATTTTGATGTATGTGATGAATCTGTTAAGGAGCTTTTCTCTCCAAATACCTTCTAATTGGATGTTTTCCATATAATTTGCTATATCTCCGCAAAGTTATATATTTATGCAGTGAACGACAAATAATATCTAATGATTGCTATTGTCTATATTTAAACGCAGTTTGCGCGAGCGAAGCGAGCGCCGATGAGTCTTTCATGAACACCGAATTGCGTGCGTGAGCGATTGCAGCGGCATCCTTTTTCTTTGCAAGCCTGAAGAATGAAGGTTTGCAAAGAAAAAGATATAGCGGAAAGCGCGACCTGCTTGTTCCGATGCAGTCGGAACAAAAGGACACGCCCTTATAATTGAAAAAAAGATAATAATGTTCTTAACAGAATGTCCACGGGACGCCATGCAAGGCTGGGGAGAGTTTATCCCGACACAGAAAAAAATTGACTACATCAACAGGCTGATGGAAGTTAAGTTTGATGTGCTGGATTGCGGAAGCTTCGTAAATCCGAAAACGATGCCTCAGATGGCAGATTCCGGAACGGTGGTGGATGAGATCGACAAATCACTTTCCAATACCAAACTGTCTGTGGTGGTGGCTAACCTACGCGGCGCTGAAAAAGCTTTGGGTCACGAGCAGATAGATATCCTGGGATTTCCTTTTTCCATCTCCGAAACTTTCCAGCATAGGAATACAAATAAAAGCCGGGAAGAAGCATTTACCGAAGTGGTAAAAATCCTTGAACTGACCAAATCCGAAGGCAGACAAATGAATCTCTATTTCTCAATGGCGTTCGGCAATCCTTACGGCGAAAGCTGGAAATGGGAAGATGTGGACTTTTGGGCAAAACGTTTCGAGGAAATCGGTATCAGAAATGTTCTTTTATCGGACACAACGGGTGTTGGCGATGTGGAAAGGATTTCGCTGCTGTTTAGTAAAATCCCTGCAAAATATCCTGACATCAATTTCGGGGCACATTTCCATAATCGATATGAAGATTCTTACATCAAACTGAAAGCTGCCTATGACCAAGGTTGCAGAAGATTTGACAGCGCTATAAAAGGCATCGGCGGCTGCCCGATGGCAAAAGATGATCTGGTGGGAAATATGCCTACAGAAAGGGTGTTTACTTTTATGCAGTCTGAAAAAATAGATATTCATCAGAATCTTTTACATTTTGAAAGTGCCTATAATATGGCAAAAGACATTTTCCATTTTTGATTTTAATGAATCAAAACATATTTATATCATATTTTAATAGTTTTGCAAGCAAATAATTTTTAATATCAAAAAAATGCTGTAATTTTATTACAGAAAAAACAATTAATTATGACTTCAAAAACAACTTACTTAGGCGAATCTAAAATCGAATCTGTACACGAAGCCTCTGGTGAAGTTTTCTCAACCTATGTTCCTTCCAATGATTTTACTGTGAGAGAGCACTTTTCTCCGACAGATATTTTTGCAACAGCATTGGCAGAGAGTGTGTTTGCTTCACTTGTTGTTTTGGGCAAAGACAGAAATATCGACATTACCGGCGCGACTTGCGAGCTGAAAAAAACAATGTATTTTGAGCCAAGAAGAATTGGCGAAATTTTCTGTGTATTTAAGTTTCCTCATTCCTATTCTCCGGAAGAAAAAGAATTTATTGAGAATACCGCGAAAAATGCACCTGTCTATCTCAGCCTGCATCCGGACATTAAGAAAATCTTTATTTTCGAGTATAAAATTTAAAAAGAAAATCCTGCAAGTTGCAGGATTTTTTTATAACATTCCAAGTTCAAACTTGGCTTCTTCACTCATCATTTCTTTGGTCCAGGTTGGTTCAAAAGTAAGCTCTATTTTCGCCGATTTCACACCTTCTACACCTCTTACCTTATCTTCCACTTCTACCGGTAATGTTTCCGCAACTGGACAGTTAGGAGAGGTTAATGTCATTATGACCAGCACTTCGCCTTCATCTGAAATCTGAACATCATAAACCAGTCCCAGCTCATAGATATCCACCGGGATTTCAGGATCATAAACCGTTTTCAGTTCCCTGATTATTTCTTCCCCAATATCTGCTATTTGGTCGTCCGTATATTTCATTTTTAATCTAATCTTTTTAATAAATCTTCCTGCCGCATCCGCCGGAAAACATTTGCCAAAGTTAAGACATCTTTTTCACAATAGTGAATGATTCTGTCTATATCGCCGTCTTTGTAGTATATATCGGCAACCATACTTCCGTCGATATCGTCTTTTGGTGTCGGTATCCCAAAGATATGAGCCAGCAATTCCAGTGATACATAGCTTTTCCAATCTCCGAATTTCCAGAGTTCCATTGTATCAATATGCGGAATTTCCCAAGGCTTTTTACCAAACATCTGAAACGGAACCGGAGGCTGAATACCATTGATTAAAAGTCTCCTTGCAATATAAGGGAAATCGAATTCTTTTCCATTGTGCGCGCAAAGGATTATATTATTCAGACGAGGACTATTGAACAATTCGCAGAATGAAATTAACAAGTTTCTTTCATCACCAGAAAACGTTTTGATTTTTAACTTTCCGGAATTGTTATCAATCATTCCGATTGAAATGCAGACGATCATCCCGAATTCGGCCATAATTCCGGCCCTTTGTTCGTAAAAATCTGAAGCTTCTGTTTCATCTTTCCTTTGAGATTTCGTTTTCTTATCCCAAAGATATTGAGTTGCTGAATCCAGATTATTCCAGAAATCAATTTGAGGAACAGTCTCTATATCTAAGAATAGAATATTTTCGATCGGTATTTTATGAATCATCTGTATTTTATTTTTTTAAAAATAATAAAAAAACCCAACATTACTGCTGGGTTATATTTAATTTTCTAATAGAATTAGAAAGGATACTCGTAGATTTCCGATTCGTGGTAATAAGGGTTTCCGGTAGGCATCAGCTTCAGCTTTGCCAAGGCTGTCATCACGGTAAAAGTGAAAACTCCTACTACGAAGATGAAAGAACCTAAAACCAACAAGGCCATTGGAAGGTTATTCCAGTAAGGTCCTACAGTTCCCGGCATTACCATATTGAAGTAATCAACAGCGTGTCCGAAAATCACAAGGCAAGCCATAAAGGTAACCACTTTATAATTTCTCTTGATACTGCTGCTTACCAACACTAATAATGGAGCAAGGAAGTTAACAATAAGCATTGGCAGGAAAGTCGGTGCATAGTAATCAAATCTGCCAAAGAAGTAATTTACTTCTTCCGGGATATTTGCATACCAGTAAAGCATAAACTGTGCAAACCAAAGGTAAGACCAAAGCATACTCGTAGCAAATAAGAATTTCCCAAGATCATGCAGGTGGTTATTGTTAAACTGAGGATAAACCCCTTTTTTCTTAAGATAAACACTAATGATAATCATTACAGCTATAGAAGTTGACAAGCAGCTTACCATAGAATACCAGATATATAGTGTAGAATACCAGTGCGGATCAATAGACATCAACCAATCCCAAGCCCAAGCTGCAGAAGCAAACCCGAAGAATGCAATGTAGCCAACACTCCAGCTGTAAAGACTTGCATAGATCTTTCTGTTACCTTTATTCTCATCAACTTTCTTAGAAAGGCTTTTCAGCTTCCAGACAAAAAATGATGCGCCAACTACATAAATAATAGTTCTGACAGCATAGAAAGGAATATTAAGGAATCTTTTCTTTTCGAATAATATAACATCAAACTCCGGAGAATTTGGATCTGTAAGATTCGGATCCATCCAGTGGAAAAGATGACCCTGATGGGTAATATTCAACAGCATTATAATGATCAGGATTGCCCCTCCGTAAGGAATGTAAGAAGCGATTGCTTCCATTACTCTTGTTACAATAATAGACCAGCCTGCGTGTGCAGCGTGCTGGATGCTGTAGAAAAACAATGCGCAACAGCTGATCCCGAATGCGAAAACAGCAAAAGTATGAATCGCTGCCAGCGGCTGATTGTGAATCTGATGTTTTGCATGTTCCAGATGAGCATTATGATCCTGAGGACCAACCAACTCACTTGAATGCGATGGTGCATCGTGTCCTTTTGAATGGACAGATTCCATCCAGTGGGTAATTGTAGCATCATCCAGGCCGTGGTTAAGCGCATAACCAATACCGAATAAAACAACGCCTACAACGATGAGTATGATTGAATATAATCTTAATTTAGGTGAAAAACTATACATTACTTCTTTTTTTATTTAGCATTAGTTTTATCTTCAGTTTTTGCCGGTGCCGAAGCTGGAGTGGCCGGAGCTGCATTAGCAGCAGCTGGTGCGGCTGACAATGTTGGTGCCTTGAATGTATTATAAACATAAAGCGCAACTCTCCATCTGTCTCCTACGTTCAGCTGTCCTGCATAAGATCCCATTGCGTTTCTACCATTTGTTAAAACGTAATGAATAGATCCGATAGTGATTTCTCTGTCTGCATATTTAGGAACCCCGGAATATGCACCACTTTGAACAATAGGCCCTTGTCCGTCACCATTAACACCATGACAGGCAGAACAAGTATGTTCGTACAAGCTTTTTCCTCTGGCCAGATCTTTTTCAAGATTTTCTGCTTTAAGAGGAGATGCTGTTATTGCTTTAGAAGCATCATAACCTGCATTGTACTCATCCATATTTTTAGGAAGCGTTTCTTCGCTCACAATACCATCTTTGTTTCTTGAAACAGAACCTTCAACCGGAGCTAGTCCCGTTGCACCATCTCGGGCTACAAAGGCCGGAATTTCATTTTCGTGATCTGAATATGCATCCTTAGCTTTCATCAATGGATCATAAGCAACAGGAAAATACATATCCGGAAAATATACCAAAGGTGGATTATCTTTTGGTCCGCAAGAATTCAGTAAAACAGTTGTTAAACCAAAGAATGCTGTAATTTTTAATATACTATTCTTCATCTTAGGCATCTTTAACAGTTATTTCTTCAACACCTGTATCAATCAACAGCTGCTTAATAGTTTCAACATCATCAGAAACAAACTCCATCATAAACTTATCATCAGTAGTCCTGGGATCAGGATTCTGAGGCTTAGCTCCAGGATACATTTTGTTTCTTACGAGAAAAGTCAGTGACATCAGGTGAGCAGAACAGAAAACCATCAATTCAAACATCGGGTCTACGAAAGCTCCCATATTATGAAACCAGTCAAATGACGGTTTACCACCAATATTCTGTGGCCAGTCGTGGTTCATGATCCAGGCGGTCAATGTTATCCCGATTGCAACACCGTAACAAGCATAGATAAATGCAGCATCAGAGATTCTTGTCTTTCTCAGCCCAAGAGCCTTGTCCAATCCGTGAACAGGAAATGGCGTATAAACTTCGTTTATCTTGATCCCTTTATCATTGAAGGCTTTAACGCCGTGCATCAAATCATCGTCGTCGCCGTAAAGTCCATATATAATCTTAGTGGTGCTCATCTCCTTCTTTTGCTTTATAAGTTTCACCGGAAATTTTCAAAATACTCTTCAATTCTGCCTGTGCAATTACAGGGAATGTTCTTGCATACAAAAGGAATAATACGGAGAAGAATCCAATTGTTCCAAGATATACACCAACGTCTATAATAGTCGGCTTAAACATTGTCCAGGATGATGGTAAATAGTCTCTTGACAAGTTGATAACAATAATGTCAAAACGCTCAAACCACATACCGATATTGATAATCAATGCAATGATAAATGTCCAGAAGATATTGGTTCTGACTTTTTTGAACCAGAACAAAGCCGGCACAACCAAGTTACAGATGATCAATGCCCAGAATGCCCACCAGTAAGGCCCAACTGCTGCACCAGGAGAAAGATATGTAAAATCTTCGAATCTGGACCCGGAATACCAACCGATGAAGTATTCGGTAGCATAGGCAACGGTTACCATACCTCCGGTTACGACGATGACGATATTCATAATCTCAATGTGGTACATAGTGATATAATCCTCAAGGTGACAAACCTTTCTTGCTACTAACAATAGCGTCTGTACCATTGCAAATCCTGAGAAAATCGCTCCTGCAACGAAATAAGGCGGATAGATTGTTGAGTGCCATCCTTTGATTACCGATGTCGCAAAGTCAAAGGATACCGTGGTGTGTACTGAGAATACAAGTGGAGTTGCCAAACCTGCTAACACCAAAGACAATTCTTCAAATCTTTGCCAGTGTTTTGCTTTTCCACCCCAGCCGAAAGCCAGAATAGTATAAATCTTTTTGTTGAATGGCGTTTTTGCTCTGTCTCTGATCATTGCAAAGTCCGGAATCAATCCCATAAACCAGAATACAACTGATACTGAGAAATACGTGGAAATTGCAAATACGTCCCAAAGAAGCGGAGAGTTGAAGTTAACCCAAAGGGAACCAAACTGGTTCGGTAAAGGGAATACCCAATAACCTACCCAGACTCTACCCATGTGGATGACCGGGAAAATAGCCGCCTGACAAACAGCGAAGATCGTCATCGCTTCAGCAGAACGGTTTACAGACATTCTCCATCTTTGTCTAAATAATAATAGTACTGCGGAGATCAGTGTTCCTGCGTGACCAATACCTACCCACCATACAAAGTTGGTGATATCCCAACCCCAGTTGATAGTTCTGTTTAGTCCCCACGCACCGATTCCGGTTCCAATAGTGTAGGCGATACAACCAAATCCGTAAACGAACAGTATCAAGGCTGCATACAGAGATGCCCACCATAATTTACCTGCGCGTTCTTCGATAGGTCTTGCGATATCTTCAGTAATATCGTGATAAGTCTTGTGACCAATAATTAAAGGTTCCCTTATCGGAGCTTCGTAATGTCCTGACATTTTTTACCTATTTATTATTTAAACTTTCTTTTCTGTTTCTGATTTTTGTATGGTAGAATACGTTTGGTTTTGTACCAATTTCTTCTAGCAATACATATTTTCTGTTGCTGCTGAACAAGCTGCGAACTTCTGAGTTGATGTCATTCATATCTCCGAACTTCAGAGAACCGGTAGAACAAGCGTTGGCACAAGCCGTCTGGAACTCTCCATCCTGAACTTTTCTGCCGTCTTTCTTAGCTTCCAGGATAACATTCTGTGTCATTTGGATACACATAGAACATTTTTCCATCACCCCTCTTGTTCTTGTAACAACATCCGGATTCAATACCATTCTTCCAAGATCGTTATTCATATTGAAATCGAACTTATCATTAAGAGCGTAATTGAACCAGTTAAATCTTCTTACTTTATAAGGGCAGTTGTTCGCACAATATCTTGTACCGATACATCTGTTATAAGCCATTTGATTTTGGCCTTGTTTCCCGTGAGAGGTAGCAGCTACAGGACAAACGGTTTCACAAGGTGCGTGGTTACAGTGCTGGCACATTACCGGCTGGAAAATAACATCCGGATTCTCAGCAGCATTTTCCAATGCTCCTTTGATTCCAAGAAGTTCACTTCCGTATAACTCAGGAACAGCCATTCCTTCTTTCAGCCCTTCATACACTTCAACTTTCTGCTCAGTAGAATAGTAACGGTCGATTCTCAACCAGTACATATCTCTGGACATTCTCACTTCATCTTTTCCTACAACAGGAACATTGTTCTCCGCCTGACATGCAATAACACAAGCACCACAACCTGTACATGAATTAAGATCTACAGATAGATTAAAATGCGGACCATCAGTATCATCAAAGGCATCCCAAAGGTCAATTTTACCAATCGGCAGCTCGCCGCTAATAGTGTGCATTGCCAATGGTTTGTTCCATTCATCAACAGGTTTGTTAATAAAATCATCCAAAGAAACTTCTTTAGCAATCTCATAACGACCCATCAAAGTATTCTGAAGCTGCATTCCTGCAAACTCGTGTCCATCTCCTGATTTTTCGATCTTTACGTTGCTCAGGACTGTGTTGTAGCCATCAAATAAAGGATAAGCATTCACACCTGTTTCAGCAACTTTACCGGAATCTTTCTTACCATAACCAAGAGCTAATCCAAGAGAGCCATCTGCCTGACCTGGCTGGATAAATACCGGAACATCTTTTAAAGTAACACCATTTACTGTGACATTAACTGTATCTCCATCCAACTGCATTCTTGCATTAAGACTGTTTTCCAATCCTAAACTTTCAGCATCTTTTGGCGAAATCGTAAGATAATTATCCCAGGATAATCTTGAGATCGGATCCGGAAGTTCCATTAACCAAGGGTTGTTAGACTGCGTTCCGTCTCCAATAGAAGGTTTTGTATAAAGCTGAAGCTCTAATTGCGCCGGCTTGAATGCTGACAGCTCGGCAACAGCCTGAGCAGCATTTCCACCAGAATAAGCTAATCCTGTTGAAAGTCCACCAGCTGTAAATCCGTTATATAGATTCTTGTTGAATGACAATCCACCGTTAAGCGTTAAAGCATTAGCTTTCAAATAACTGTAATAATTGTTAGCCGGGTTATCTTTTCCATTAATCCACACTAAAAGTGATTCTTCTATCTGTCTGGATTTGTAAATCTTTTGGATTGTAGGCTGCATTAAAGAATACGCACCTGTTTCCGGTGTGATATCACCCCAGGATTCTAACCAGTGTGTGAAAGGAATAACCGCTTTAGAAGCTTTATATAGTTCGTTTTTCTTATCTGTTATTGCAACAGAGTAAGGTACTTTTTCAATGGCTGATTTTAAAGACTGACCTTTTGCGTGAGAATAGATTGGGTTGATATTATTGGTAATCAAAACACCAACCTGTCCGCCATTCAGCCAAGATAAAAATTCATTGAACCTTGCGTTGTCATATTCTTTAAGGAAATTAGCCCTACCAGTGAAAGCTTTAGAACCTAATTTCTGATTAATCAAATGAGCTAAAACATAAGCCGCTTTGGATCCATCTGCAAAAACAACAGCATTGCTGCCTTTTGCCTGAAGTTCTTTTACGATTTCTGATGCTAATTTATCAGATGTTCCACCATTCAGTCCGTTATAAACTTCAACCAAAGTTTTGAAAACAGCGCTTGGTTTCAGTCTGTATCTTGAATCTGAGTTTGCACCCGTCAAGCTCATATTGGACTCGACCTGGATATGTCTCAGCATATTTTCTCCCGGCTTTCTTGCTGCAGCATAAGATACTTCTAAGCTGGAGGCGTTATAATCACCAAGGAAATCTGCGTTAAATGATACAACCAACTGAGAATTGCTCAGGTCATAAACCGGTAATGCTCTTTGTCCGAAAACTTCCTGAGCAGCATCCAAAGCAGCGGCGTAAGGAAACGCATCATAAGTTACTAATTCAGCTGAAGGATATTTTGCCTTGAAATCGCCAAATAATTTTTTGAAAGTAGGACTTGGAAAAGAGTGTGATAACACAACTATCTTTTTTCCTCCGTTCTGAGATTCTGCAAGACCTTTCAGAATAAAATCATCAATTTTATTGAAATCTTCCTGTTCCTCCCCATTCAAAGCAGGTTTCTTAACCTTATCATTATCATAAAGGGAAAGAACACTTGCCTGAGCTCTTGCATTGGTTTTACCAAGATTTCCGGCTCCGGGATTAGCATCGATTCTGATAGGGCGCCCTTCTCTTGTTTTTACCAAAACACTGGCAAAGTCGAAACCATCAAAATAGGAAGATGCATAAAAATTAGGAATTCCCGGAATGATGTCGTGTGGTTTTACCACATAAGGAATCGTTTTGATAACCGGAGCTTCACAAGCCGCAAGCGTTACCGCAGCTGTAGAGAAGCCTAACAGTTTCAGAAAATCCCTTCTGGATGTTCCGTTATTGTTATCAGACTCTCCCAAGAATTCATCTACCGGAATTTCGTTCTGAAACTCTTTCTGAGCCAACTTTCCGTTCAAAGTCGGATCTTTTAGTTCGTGAATACTTCTGAATTGTATTTTATTTGAAGCCATTTATACTTCTAATTTTTGTTATTAATAATGACATTTACCACACTCAAGACCTCCAATTGCATCCACAGTGACCTTGCTTCCCTCACCATATTGTTTTTTCAACTTATCATGCAGATTTTTGAAGTATTCTTTATTGTAACCATTGTTCATATCTACTTCTGTAGTTCTGTGACATTCGATACACCATCCCATAGTGAAATTGTTTGCCATCTGGACTACGTTCATTGTATCAATTTTACCGTGACAAGCTTTACAAACCACATCAATTTTATTAGCAGGATCTTTCTGCTTGGCATTGAATGAATTGATAATAGCCTGCTCCCCTGCAACAACGTGCTGTGCGTGATTGAAGTAAACAAAATCCGGCATATTGTGTATTCTTGTCCATTCAATTGGTGTGGTTTTACCCGTGTAAGCCATTTTAGCCTCATCCCAACCTGCCGCTGCATAGATTTTTTTGATCTCACCTGTGTAGAATTCTCTGTCTTTTCCTGGCTCAAGGTATTTTCCTTTGTATTCTGAAATAGCTCTGTGACAGTTCATACAAACATTAACAGAAGGAATTTCGGAAACCTTACCATATTTTGCACTGGAGTGACAAAGCTGACAGTCGATTTTATTTTCACCAGCGTGAATTTTGTGAGAGAAATATATCGGTTGTTCCGGAGCGTAGCCTTTATAGACACCAATCCACATCAGCCAGTTCCAGACACCGTAAGCTGCAAATAATGCCAATAAAGCCACGATACCTTTACCCACGTAACTGTATTTTTCATACAAAGTGGAGAATGATGCAATTCTTGTAGAGTTAAGCTCGGAAAGTTCCGGAGACTGCTGAATCTTCACCAACTGTCGGATTTTCAGAAGAAGCCATAATAACAATCCTGCGATAGCTATTAATGCTGCAACCATAATCTTAGAATTCAGCTGCTGCGCTTTCTGAGCTTCAACCGTTGCAAGATCATTAGTTGCCGCTGCACCATCTGCTTTATCAGCAGCAGGCTCTTCAGCCGGAGGATTGGTAGTGTAAGCTAAGATGTCATCAATATCCTGATCGGAAAGACTAGGAAATTGCAGCATCTCAGTTTTATTGAACTTTTCAAAAACCTCATTGGCATATTTATCACCGGATGCTCTTAAAGCTTTATTATCTTTAATCCATTTGTGAAGCCAATCTGTGTCAAGATTCTGTTCTTTCTTTAATCTGTCCACTACGCCACCAAGTGCCGGTCCAATAACTTGTTTATCCAGTGCGTGACAAGCCGTACAGTTTGTCTTGAACAAATCCTGTCCTTTTTTTGGATCGCCTTGTGCATAAACAGAAGCGCCGGTTGACAACAATAAACTAATTGCTATCAGACCCTTTTTGTAATGCTTTCTCCAACTAATCATTTATATAATCTTGGGTTAGTAAATTTGTATTGAGTTTACATTCAATTCCGCAAAAATAGCACTTTAACAAAAATTAAGAAGACCTATTGGTATGGATTTTCTCATTTCTTTTTAATTTGTAACTATTCTAAATAACAGGATTTGTGTTTCATTCAATTTATTTTAAATTTGCTCAAAATTATTTTAAATGAACAATCTTCTTAAGCTATTCATACTGTCATCCTTATTGTGTTTTTACCAAATTGATGCTCAATACGTTGTAAAGAAAGATACGCTTTCCGGAACAGAACTTTCCATATCATTGGATGAAAGAATCAATACCGCACTGGAAAAGATTGAGGGCAACTGCAACAGGGTTTCTGATGCCCCGGCCAAGACTCCAACAAAGATTTTAGTGCCAAGCAGAGAGCTTACCAACGCTGAAGTGTGTAGAAAAAACCCTAAAATTATGGGATTCAAAATCCAGGTTGTAACTGTAAAAAGCAATGAAGAAGCGAGAAAGATTGCGACTGAATTCAGAAATAATTTCCGAAGCCTGAAAGTGGAAACCGATGCTTCTCTGAGGCCCAATTATAAAATCCTTGCCGGAAGCTACTTTTCAAAACAGAGTGCAGCGGATGATCTCAGAAATGTAAAGCGTGTTTATCCAAGTGCTGTGGTTGTTCCTTACGCCGTTTTTTGTGTAGAAGCTAAGTAGATTAAAGAAAATAGATAAATGAATTAAAATCTGTTCCTTCAGTCTAACTCAATATTACAAATAAAAAATTCCGCACTGTTGCGGAATTTTTTATTTGTAATAAGTTTCTAAAAACTGGTAAAACTCGCCAAGCCTGTAAAAATTATTGAATCCCAGATAAACCGTCATTATTAGAAGTAAGCCGTACAACACGTTCAGAGAAATGGTTTTTTCCCGGCAACTGAAAAACAACCAGCCGAGTAAAAGTGGATAAACAAATACGAAATGCCCGCCATAAATATAGGAAGTATGCAGCCCGAATTTCAGGATGCAATGAATCAAAATATCGACTGAAAAAGAAATCACAAGAATCCAGATAAGTTTGTTCCTGTAATTTTTAAAAATGCTCCAGATTATCAATAATAAAAGCAGGACAATAAAAACATAAGGAACAACAGATGTATAAACATCCATAAAAAGGGCCTTGTAATAAAATGTTTTATCCTTCGTATGATAATCCCGGATTTCGTAGTTAGAAAATAAAACATTACCACCAAAAAACCATGAACTGATCATATCCCAAAGCGGTGTAACTTTCGGTTTTGAAAATTTATCATACTGCTCTTCTGTTTTGTTTAGGAAATTCTGGAAATTAAAATCCAATCTCAGTAAAAACAGGAATGCAAAAACACCTGCGGAGACAGCAATTTTTGAAACGGCCATTCCAATTTTCCTCCAATTCCAGAAGATCTTTTTTTCAAACAGAAACGGGATATAAACCTTTACGATATTGGTAATGGTTAAGCCTCCGATGAAAACAGAACCGAGAATAGTTGCAGCAAACGAAACCGGCTTTTCTTCCTGAATTTTTGCCGCCGAATAATAATTGAAAACTGAAAGGAACAACAACGTATAAGTGTAGGTTTCCGGCGTGAAACTCAGTAAAATATTGGTCACAAACAATCCGTAAAATGCTAAAATCAATAGACTGATCTTTATTGGGAGCTGGATGATATTATTGAGATATTTGAAAATCTGAACATTAGCCAATGCAATCACAACTGTAGAAAAAAGTGCTAATACTAATCTGAACACCGAATTGTAATGATCTCCGGAAATCCATAAAGCAAAATCCCGGATGCTGCCGAAAAAATAATTCGACAACGGGTGTCTCTCGAAACCACCGCCAGTCTGAACAATCGCCCTGTTATCAAAACTGAAATAACCATCCCAAGGTATTCTGTCATCATAAACAATTCTGTAATTCTCTGCGATGAACCAGGCATTAGCACCATAAACAATAACAAAAAAGAAGAAGATCAAAAATTCTGTTTTGTTTGATGGGAAAACAGCTTTCAGAATGGAAACGAATTTATTAATGAGTTTTTTCAATCCGGATATTTTTGCAAAAATAAACAAAACCATTTCAGAGTTTGAGATTTTAGAATGCTTTTACAATATTTTATTTAGAAAAAACATCCTTATTTTTTCTTTTTTCTTACCCTCGAACAATTTTAAGTGATAGAAAATACATCATTTAAATGGTAAGATTTTATTAAAATGAAAATTATTAACTTTAATTTGAATTAAATAAAACCTCACAGGTTTTAAAAACCTGTGAGGTCTGTTCTAATAAAAAACAACACAAATGGAAAATCAGGACTTTCTAGAAAAAGGATATTTTTACCATATCTATAACAGAGGAAATAATAGAGAAGATTTATTTTTAGAAAATGATAATTACTTCTATTTTCTAAATCTCGTTAATAAATATTTACTTCCTATAGCAGAAATCTACAGTTATTGCCTTTTGAAAAATCATTTTCATATTTTGTTGAAAGTAAGAGATGACTCGGATGTACCAGAGGAAAAATTGCATTTACCTTTTTCAAACTTATTCAATGCCTATGCAAAGTCAATAAATAAAAAGTATAACAGAGACGGAAGCCTTTTTAAAGAAAGGTACAAGAGAAAAAGAATTACTGATGAACAGTATCTTTTAAACACAATTGTCTATATTCATCTCAATCCAATAAAGCACGGATTTTCTGAAATCTTTGATGACTATCCCTATTCTTCATTCAGTTCTGTTATTTCTGATAAAAAAACCAAGCTTAAAAGGCAAGAAGTTTTAGAACTATTTAATGGAAAACAGAATTTCATAGAAACGCATTTTTTGAAAAAAAATCAGGACTTAAGTATTGATTTGGATTAATTTAAAATCAGACCTCACAGGTTTTAAAAACCTGTGAGGTCTTGATAACTGACTTTTTATTGCAACCTAATCACGAACTGCAAGACAACTGACTGCAACCAGTCTGATCATCATATTTGGAAGGTCTTTTTTTATTGAATTCCGGAAAGCGGTTTTCATAAGGATTCTGCAAAGCTTCTTTTAGCTTGAAAAATAGTTTATAATCGCCATTTTCAGCGTCCTGAATAGCTTCGAACAAAAGATAATTTCTAAGGGTGAATTTCGGATTGGTCTTTGACATTAATTCTAAAGATCCCTGTTCTGAGATTTTATTCTTCAATTTTCTTTCGTGATATTTTTCTATGAAATTTAAAAGTCTTTTCAGTTCACTTTCAGTCAGATCTCTATAAAAAGACCCGGAAAAATCTTCGATTTTAATCTCAGAAGAAGTCTTTTCAAGACTTTGAAAAAATAAAGTATAATCCAGATTCAGATCCTGCATAACCTGCTGCCAATCGGTGAAAAAGCGTTCATCTTCCGGCAAAACCTCATCAAATCCAAACTTATCGGCTAACATTTTATCATGATCAACCCAGAATTTTCTGCCGTAATTCTCAAGGATTTCTTCTAAAACATCGGCATCATTAATCAGAGGAAAAATAGCGTTGGCTAAAGTCGCCAGATTCCAGTGAGAAATCTGGCCCTGTTTCCCAAAAGCATAACGTTTTCCTGGCAGATCTGTTGTATTGGGTGTAAATTCCAGATCATAACCATCCATCATAGAATAGGGACCGTAATCAATAGTCAAACCAAGAATTGACATATTATCCGTATTCATGACACCGTGAACAAAACCCACTCGATACCAGTCAATGATCATTTTTAACGTTCTGTCACAAACCGCCTGGAACCATTCGGTATATTTATTATCATTATTTTCAGCTTTGATTTCGGGATAAAAATTAACAATCGTATAATCTGCTAGTTGTTTCAGCAGATCAGTCTGATTTCTTGCCGACAATAATTCAAAATGCCCGAATCTCAGAAATGATTCAGCCGCCCTTACCACAACAGCACCTTGCTCCTTCTGCGGATTGCCAGAGTATTGAATGTCTCTGATGACATCTTCACCGGTTTTTGAAATGCTCAAAGCTCTTGTGGTAGGAATTCCGAGATGAAACATCGCTTCGCTCATCAGATACTCCCGGATTGAAGAACGGAGAACTGCCCTTCCATCGGCATGTCGGGAATATGGTGTTGCGCCAGCGCCCTTCCATTGTATTTCGGTTTGTTTTCCGGAACTGAGAATTTCCCCCGCATATATTGCTCTTCCATCACCTAACTGACCTGCCCAGTTCCCGAACTGATGCCCGGCATAAGCCGTTGCATAAGTTCTGATATTCTCCGGCAGATTCTGCGCCGCAAGAAAATCCTGATCATTATCTAATTTTCCGAGACCAATCTCTAAAGACAAGGTTTCATTAAAATCTATCAGCTCCGTATTTTCAAATTCCGCAGGTTCTACAGAACAGAAAAGAACTTCCGGCGTTTGCCTCTGCATCATGTTTCCGGAAAAATCGCCGGGAAATTTCTGAGTAAAATTTTGGGTAATAGTCTTCAGATTCATAATCAAAAATCCCGTCTTTTAATGAGACGGGAATTATTTATTTATTAAAATCAATATCTTCAGAAGCATTAATAGCTTCATTAGAATTGTCTTCTTTTTTCACCGGTTTATCCGGAACAACTTTCGGTGCATTCTTAAGCTCATCTATGGTTTGCAGGCCACCGTCATCTCCATAACCTCCTCTCAGATTGGTAAGATCCGAACAGCTTCCCGTCCAGTTGGCCGGCTTAATGAATTTTTCTTCGGGCTTTATGTTCAGTGCTTTATCTGCAAAAACCTTCTTCATGTAAATTGCCCAGATCGGAAGTCCCATTTTGGCACCCTGCCCTTCACCTGTGCTCCAGAAGTGGGTTGCCCTGTCTTCCCAGCCTACCCAGACTCCGGTTGCCAGTTTAGGAACAATTCCCATAAACCAGCCATCTGAGTTTTTCTGCGTAGTTCCTGTTTTACCTGCAATTTCCACACTCGCAGGGATTCCCTGTCTTCTCAGCTCTCCGGAAGCCGTTCCGAACTCTGCCACACCCTTCATCAAATCGATCATAGTGTATGCATACATTTCGTTCATGACTTCTTTCACCACAGGTTTTACCTCTTTTATCACACGGCCATTGGCGTCTTCAATCCTCCAGATCATTTCCGGTTTTGTATAATTTCCGAAGTTGGCAAATGTGCTGTATGCCCCGAGCATTTCGTAAATTGTGATGTCAGATGTACCCAACGCCATTGGTAAATAAGAATCTATCGGATCTGTAACACCAAGATCTCTTGCCAGCTGAATAACGTTCTGCGTTCCCGCTTTTTCTGCAAGACGCAATGCGACAGGGTTTTGAGATTGTGCTAATGCTTCTTTCAAGGTCAGCATCCCGCCTCTTCCCGGAACACGGTAATTTCCATTAACGAAAGTAGCGTTAGAAACTGTAGAGCACGGCGTCATCCCAAGATGCATAATCGCAGTTGCATATACAAATGGCTTAAAGGTAGATCCTACCTGACGTTTTCCCTGCTTCACGTGATCGTACTGAAAGTGCTGCCAGTTAATGCCACCAACCCAGGCTTTGATGTCGCCGGTTGCAGGTTCCATAGACATCAGTCCGGCCTGCGCTATTTGTTTATGATAACGGATAGAATCCCAAGGTGACATTTCTACCTCTTCCTCTCCCTGCCAAGTGAATCTCGTGGTTTTTACCGGTTCGTGGAATTCCATCAGAATAGAATCTTCCGGCATTCCTTCGGCTTTCAGCTGTTTGTAGCGCCCTGTTCTTTTAACGGCTGCCATCATCAGGTCATTGATCTGAGATTTCGTAAGATTATAATAAGGACGGTTCGGGTTACGTTTCATTTCACCGTCAAAACTTCTCTGAAGATTGGTTAAATGTTCTTTAATAGCTTCCTCTGCATATTTCTGCATTCTGGAATCTAAAGTCACATAGATTTTCAGACCATTTTTATACAGGTTAAGATCTTTGCCCGTTTCCTTTTCGTAAGCATCAAGGTATTGCTGAATTTCTTTTCTGAGATAGAATTTATAGTAAGCAGAATAACCCTCTTCTACCGTTTTCACTTCATGATAATCTACAGAAACCGGTGTTGCAACAGCCTTATCATAAGTTGAATTGTCAATATAACCGGTATCCAGCATTTGTTTCAGAACAACATCTCTTCTCAGCTTCGCCTTTTCCGGGTAACGGTACGGGTTGTTTTTTCTCGGATTTTCCAGCATCGCTACAAAAGTTGCAGCCTCTGGCAATGTCAATTGATTTGTGGATTTATTAAAATAAACTCTCGAAGCCATCTCAACCCCTTTGGCGTTGAAAAGAAAATCGAACTTATTAAAATATAATGTGATGATCTCTTCTTTGGTATATCGCTTCTCGAGGCTTACCGCAACGCTCCATTCCTTAAGCTTCTGAAATGCTCTCTGAAATTTGTTCTGAGAAGCCTGACCTGTAAAAAGCAACTTTGCAAGCTGCTGAGTAATAGTGGAACCCCCGCCTCTTTCGCCACGGAAAAATATGGCTCTTGCAACGGATTTCAGATCAATTCCCGAATGTTCCTTGAAACGCTCATCTTCTTTTGCCTGTAATGCATAGACAAGATATGGCGGAAGCTGGCTGTATTTGACCGGTTTGGTTTTTTCCTTTTCGAATTTTCCCAGCAAAACATTATCCGAAGAATAAATCTCCGAAGCCACAAATATATCCGGATTTTCCAATTCCTTCACATCCGGCATATCCCCCACAAAACCCTGAGACACCGCAAAAAACAACGCAGAAATCCCTAATACTACTGCAAAAAATGCAACCCAGACAATCTTGATCCATTTTTTAATATTAGAGTTAGACTTTTTCTTCTGCGGGAGCGGAAAAGTTTTATTTTCAGATTTTTTATTTTCCATTGATGAATTAAGGCTTTACATTTTGAATTTTAATTCCAAGATCTTCTATTCCCGGTAAAACATTGCGTCTCATGGCCTGAATTACCTTTACCGAATACTTTCCATTCTGCGGAAACCTGTAATTAAGCTTATATTGAAATAAAGCTTCTTTTGTTTCTCCAAAACCTGTTCCCAGCCATTCTCCGTTTGGTTTGGCAAGGACATAATTAAGCGTGTCCTTAGAAATCACTTTTCTGTTATGTTCAATGCTCGCTATCACACGGATATTGCTGTACGGATAATCATTATTATTTCTCACAATAAAAATAAGATTTTTCTGATTCTGAAAATCATTGATATTAAAATCAAAATCCTGAATTTTCTTTTTATCCCACTTGCCGTCTACATCGTTCATCAACGTGGTCTCATTGGCATTTGTACAGGAAACTAATGACAAGAGAAGTATGAAAACAGCAGTTATTCTAAGCATTACCTTCATTTTTAGGCGGCATTTTCTTTTTCGCTTTTTTGAACGGTTTTTTATGATTTTTATTTTCCGTTTTCTGATTTGGATTCTGATTCTGACCAGAATTTTGATTTTCTACAGGTTTCGCAGCAGCATTGCTGTTCAGAGCAGGTTTCTGTTCACTGGAACGGTTTCTGTCATTCTGTGGTTTCTGCGGACGGTTATTCTGCGGCTTTGAAGGATTACTTCTGTTTTCATTCTGTCCTTTCTCGTCATTCTGCCTTGGTCCTCTTTCCCTGTTTCGGTCTTTATTAGATTTCGGTCTTCTGTTTTTCTTTTCAAAACGGTCAACGCTGTTTTCCTGAATCAAATCAGAAGTCACCATTTTATTTTCAATCACTTTCAGATCTTCAAGTGCCGGTGCTTTTTCTCCTTTTTTATTGATAGAAATAAGCTTCTTAACCTCGAAAATATCCAGATCATACCAGGCCATAGAATTCTCTACATAAGCAAACCACATTTTCTTCTTGAAAACATCAATTTTGATACAGAATGCTTTCCCTTTTTCGGTATGCAGAACCGTGCTGGATGAAGGGAAATCTCTCAGCACATCCAGATAGCTATCCAGCTCATAATTAAGGCAGCACTTTAGCTTTCCGCACTGTCCTGCTAATTTTTGAGGATTAATGCTCAGCTGCTGATATCTTGCCGCATTCGTATTTACAGAACGGAAATCCGTAAGCCACGTGGAGCAGCAAAGCTCTCTTCCGCAAGAACCAATCCCGCCTACTTTTGCAGATTCCTGACGAAATCCGATCTGTTTCATATCGATTTTCGTGCGGAAAGTGCCGGCATAATCTTTAATAAGCTGACGGAAATCTACTCTGCTGTCTGCAGTGTAGTAAAAGGTGATCTTTGACCCATCGCCCTGGTATTCGACATCTGTGATCTTCATTTCCAGATTGAGTCCGTAAGCTATTTTACGGGCATCAATCTTGATATTATTTTCCTTTTTCCTCAGCTCCTGCCATGTCTCAATATCTTTCTGATTAGCAAGACGATACACTTTAAGGGTATTATCTTCGGGAAAATTCTTTTTTTTCATCTGGATTTTCACCAGTTCTCCGGCAAGGCTCACAACACCAATATCATGGCCCGGACTCGATTCTACAGCAACGATACTACCAATGTGTAATGGCAGATTATTTACATTTTTATAATATAATTTGCGGTCATTTTTAAAACGGACTTCAACATACTCCGAAATTTTCGATCCGGAAGGACTGATATCTGAAAGCCAGTCAAAAACACTTAATTTATAACTATTACCACAAGTATCTACACTACTGCATCCATTGGCACTTTTGGTGCCGCAGGAATGGGAAGAATCGCCGGATGTTTTACATCCACAACTCATATATTTTGATTTTTAATGATTGCAAAGTTAATATAATTTTTATTTAAGCTTAGTGATAATATTTTTTTAAAAAATTTTTTTGTTAATTTTAAGTTAATATTAGTTTAATATTAGCAATTAATCAACGAAACACGCCTTTTACTAAACATTATCAAATCAATAACAGGCGTGTTTATTATGGTTTGCATCTTATCGTTTAAAATTAAACTAAAAATAATCACGCGTTTAAAAATACAATAAACAATTGATAATAAACGACTTTTGAATCAACAAAAACTAAACAATTATTCACAGAATAGCAATGTTTAACTTTTTTTAATAATTTTTATAGTTATTATTAAAATAATTATAAATTTGGAACATTAATAATAATTATATGAGAAAAATTTTAGTATCCATGGCATTAGCTGCCGGTATGATGGCTTACGCGGGAGGATTCCGAGTGTCTCTTCAGGGTGTTAAGCAGCTGGCAATGGCACATACCAGTGCACACGCAGAGGATGCAAGTGTTGCATTCTTCAATCCTGCCGGTATTTCTTTTATCCCGGCAAAGCTTAGTGTTGCTGCCGGAGGATTTGGTATATCCAATAAAATTACTTATCAGAATACCAGCACTTTGCAGCAGACTGAAACGGATAACCCGTTGGGAACACCGATTTATGCAGCAGTTGCTTATAAAATTATGGATAATGTTTCCGTTGGTTTCAGTTTTTCCACTCCTTTCGGAAGCACCATTGAATGGCCAAACGACTGGGAAGGGAAGGAAATCGTTCAGAAACTGGAACTGAAGAGCTATTTCTTCCAACCGATGATTTCAGTTAAACTGGCACCTTGGGCATCTTTTGGAGCAAGCTATATCTACGCCAAAGGAAAAGTGGACTGGACGAAAGCTCTGACTCAGTATGGCGGACAGCTTAATCTTTTGGATGATAGCGCTACAGGACATGGTTTCGGGTTTGGTTTCTATTTCCAGCCGGATAACAAGTGGGATGTCAGCTTAGCGTACAGATCACCAGTTGATATGAAAGCTAAAGAAGGAAAGGCAACGTTTATGGTTCCGTCTTCTTTGTTATCTAATTTTAATGGTGGTTCAGACAATTTCAAGGCAACACTTCCTCTTGTGGACGAATATACTGTTGGTGTTACATACAAAGTTACACCTAAATGGTTAATTTCTGCTGACTATAATTACCACGGCTGGGAAAGATACAGCAAGCTGACACTTGACTTCAATACGGTTGCTGCAGGCAATCAGCCAAATGATCCAACCGTTTCCGTATCACCTAAAAACTTTAAGAATACATCCAGCGTCCGTATAGGAACACAATATGCCTTTAACGATATGATCTTTGGTAGATTGGGTTGGTATTATGACCAGTCACCTTACGCAGACAAAGATTTTATCCCTGAAACACCTTCTTTTGACAACTACGTTATTACGGGTGGTGTTGGGCTGAAGTTCAACAAACTTGGAGTTGATCTTTCCGGAGCTTACGCTATGCCGAAAAGCAGAACGTTTAATAATACATACCTGAATTTTGCAGGACAAGCTAAAGCCAACGTATTCTATTTTGGTCTTGGATTATCTTATAACGCATTCTAATATTTGAATTAATTATGAAAAAATTATATATATCAACAGTAGCAGCGGCCTTGCTTTTCACGGTTAGCTGTCAGAATGATTTTGAAAACAGCACGGAAGATGTGGTGGTAACATCCGGAGAGGCTAATTTTTCAAAGTATATTTCTCTTGGGAATTCTTTGACTTCAGGATATAGAGATAATGCACTTTACATCGACGGTCAAAAAGAATCGTATCCAAATTTAATAGCCGGACAAATGAAGCTTGCCGGTGGAGGGGAATTTGTTCAACCTCTGATGGCAGATAACAATGGGGGGATGGTTCTTGGAACTACACCAATTTTGGGAACAAAATTATATATATCTGGCTTTGCGAATGGAGTTCCTGTCCTTAAAAATGTTCAAGCTACTCCTACAACTGATGTTACAAAAAAAATAACTGGTACAATTAATAACATGGGTGTTCCCGGTGCAAAATCTTTTCATTTAATTGCTCCCGGATACGGAAATGTAAATGGCATTCTTGGTGGAACTGCAAATCCTTACTACGTAAGATTTGCCACAAGCAATACATCCACAGTTGCGGCTGACGCTGCTGCTCAGAAGCCTACTTTCTTCTCCCTTTGGATTGGAGCAAACGATGTTCTTAGTTATGCCACCAACGGTGGAACTAATACTGCAAATGTTAATAATGTAATTACATATGTTCCAGCAACAGTACAGACAAGTGTTGATCCATCCACTTATAAATCCAATGATATATCCAGCCCGCAGGTTGTAGCCGGTTCTATCAAGACTGTATTGGAAACACTTAAAGCATCTGGCGCCACAAAAGGAATTATAGCCAATATACCTTACGTTACTTCTATTCCTTATTTTACAACTGTACCTTATAATGCAATTCCTCTGACTGCTGCTAAGGCACAGGCATTAAATGCAGGTCTGTATCAGCCTATGAAAAATGCACTTACTTATCTGGGAGCAGGATCAAGACTTAATTTGGTAACAGCAGGCCAAAATCCAGTGCTAATTGTTGATAATAAGCTTACAAACCTATCTGTCCAACTTACTGCAGTATTAACTGCCTCTGGTGTCCCTGCAGACAAAGCCGCTATGATTGGGAATGCATTTGGACAAGTAAGACAGTCTACAGCAGCCGATCTGATATTACTTCCCGCTTCATCTCTTCTCGGTATAGATGTAGCAACAGGAAAACCCGCCACGGACACCTCTGAGTTTGTCTACGGTGCTTCTTATCCTATTGGAGATCAGCTTTCATTGACCAAAGATGAAGCAGCCAATGTAAAAACTGCAATAGATGCCTATAATTCACAGATTACTACTCTTGCTTCAGCATACGGACTTGCTTTCGTAGATGCCAATGCTAAAATGATAGAACTTAACTCCGCTTCCGGCATCCAATGGGATGGCGTGCGATATTCTGCAAAATTCGTAACAGGCGGTGCATTCTCCCTGGACGGTGTTCACCCGACCGGAAGAGGTTATGCTATCATTGCTAATGAATTCATCAAAGCAATCAATATGAAGTACAAATCCAATCTTCCTATGATCAGCCCGAATTCTTATTCTGGTGTTACTTTCCCTTAATCAGAAATTAACTTCAATATATCAATGCCGTCTCGTTATTCCAGCGAGACGGTTTTTTGTTGGTATCAAATATTATTTTCAAAATATAAAAATTTGATTATTTTTACAAAATGCTTTCAAAAAGAGTTAAATACGCCATTAAAACATTATTGTTTCTCAACAGAAATGATAATGCTTCCCTTTTTTCTGCCAAGAGAATCTCGGAGAACGAACGTATTCCCCTAAAGTTTTTGGAACAAATCCTGAGAGAGCTAAAGCAGAATAAAATCCTTAAAAGCGAACGTGGCGCCGAAGGTGGTTACACCTTCATGAAAAACCCTGCCGAGATCAAGATTCTCGATGTTATACGGATTGTGGACGGCCCTGTTGCTATGTTACCTTGCGCTTCGCTTAATTTCTACGCCAAATGTGATGACTGCACAGATGAAGCAACCTGCAGCATCAGAAAACTCCTCATCAACGTTAGGGATAATATGCTGCCTATTCTGGACACCAGCATTGCAGATATGACCAAATCTGAACAAATGCCTTTCTAAATGTTCACCGACGACTATTTTATGAAAATGGCTTTGCATGAAGCCGAAAAAGCGCTGGAAAAAGATGAAGTTCCCATTGGCTGCGTGATTGTTTCCAATAACAGAGTGATTGCCAAATCCCATAACCTTACCGAGACGCTCAATGATGTCACCGCACACGCAGAAATGCAGGCCATAACATCAGCGACTAATTTTCTTGGCGGTAAGTATCTTCAGAATTGTACTTTATATGTGACTTTGGAACCTTGTGTGATGTGTTCCGGAGCTTTGGCTTGGTCACAGATTTCAAAAGTCGTGATCGGCGCAAGAGACGAACAGAGGGGTTTCATAAACAAAAATCTTTCGCTGCACCCAAAAACTGAAGTCCTGACAGGTATTCTGGAAGACGAATGTTCTTCGATTGTGAAAGATTTTTTTAAGAATAAACGATAGCTTACAAATCTTTTCCAAGGAAATACAATCCTTTCAATGTGTGCAATCGGTCTGCGATATTGATCTTATCTGTCAGAGGTTTGTAAACGTGGCTCACGCCGCCGGTTGCAATAACGAAACATTCATCATTCACCTCATCATTGATCCGGTCAATAAAACCTTCCACCATCCCGAGAAAGCCGTAAACCATTCCGCTTTGCATACAAGTAATCGTGTCCAATCCAAGAACCGACTTCGGTTTCACCAGTTCGATTTCCGGTAATTGCGCAGTTCCCTGGATCAAACTATTCAATGAGGTCACAATTCCCGGCGCAATAATAACACCAAGTGTTTCTCCATTTTCCGCTAAACAGCTTGCCGTGAGGGCTGTCCCAAAATCCAGAATGATTTTCTTTTGCTTTGGGTAAAGATTGTGTGCCGCAACTAAATTAGCATAGATATCTGTTCCCATTTGTTTGGATTTCGGAATGACGCCGGATGGTGTATTTCGGTCAACAATGACAGGGATTTTGTTATGTATCTTCTTAATAGCGCTTGCCACCACTTTTGTCAATTGTGGAACTACGGAACCAATAATGACCTTATCGATTTTATCAACTTCAATTTTATAGGTCTGGTAAAGCATTAAAACCTGAACGAAAAGCTCGTCCGTTGTTTTGTACGGTTTGGTGTTGATGACCCAAGAAATATCACAATTGTCATCATCAAACAATCCAAAACGGATATTGGTATTTCCTATATTGATTACGATACTGTTCATTATCTTTTCTGTATTTTCTTTCCATTGGTTTCACCAACGGCTACTAATATTGAATCCTTCGGATTCTCCCCGAATTGATTCTTTCTGTCTCTATTCTTGGTTTTCTTGTCTCCTACTTCACTTCCAGATAATTATCCTCAGGATTAACATCTGCCAATCTTTGGCTAAAGTCGATTCCCATTGCAGACAATTGTGCTTTGGTGTAAGGAATCGTGAAGCTGTATTCCTGCTGCGTCCAGGCCCAGAAAGGCAAAGTCTGGATATTACCGTAAATATCTTTCGTTTTCCAAACTCTGGTAAGGTTCAATGGAATGTTATAATTGATGACTTTCTTTTCCTTTGTCAAAATACTGAAGTCGATTGGCATCGGCACACCGCCTTTATTTACTAAAGTTATTGTTGTGGATTGTGGGTCGTATTTAACATTCTTGATACCATAATCGATGGTTTTCGTGGTATTAATCCAATAATGTTGAAACCATTTCAGATCCATCCCGGAAACCAATTGTGCGATGTGGATAAAATCTCGTTCTGTTGGATGTTTCATCGCCCATTCGTCATAATATTTCAGCATAATTTTGCTCAAATTTTCTTCTCCAACAATATAACCTAACTCTACCAAAAATGTTTCGCCTTTGATGTAACTTGCATAAGTGTAAGCCGTTCCGTTGTCGTGATGGTCGCCCAACCAAACTGCAGGCTCTTCTTTTCCAGATTTTGCAAAATTAGCATAAGCTTTCAATGCACCAACAAATGGATTGGGTTGAGATTCCTTTGGCGGAAACAAGCGGTAGGACACATAATCTTCCGCATACTGTGTGAAACCCTCATCCATCCAAGGTCTTACACTTTCATTGGTTGCCAGCATCTGCTGAAACCAGGAGTGTGCGCCTTCGTGAAACATCAATCCACTGAGACCTTCAACAGAAGTAGCTTCCCCCAGAATCATTGTACACATTCCGTACTCCATTCCGCCGTCGCCACCTTGGATGAACGAGTAACTCGGCCATTTGTAACGGCCAAAAGTGGCATTCATCAGTTGGTAATATTTGGTGATGTAAGGTTTCATTTCTGACCAATATTTTGTCTTTTCAGATTTTTGATATACCAAATACACTTTTGGCCCATCCAAAATCGGGAAACTTTCTACTGAATAATCTCTGTCTGCTGCCCACGCAAAATCCAGGATGTTTTTCGCTGTCCATTTCCAGGTTACTTTGTTGGAAATATCTGGTTTTATGCTAGCATTAGAGTCATAACCTTTCACTTCCGCTGGATTTTCAAGATTACCTCCGGCTCCGATGACATAGTCTTTATCGATTTTGATATTCACTTCGTAATCAGAAAACGGGGCGTGGAACTCTCTTCCGACATAATCAAACGCTGCCCAGCCATCATAATCGTATTCAGCGATTTTCGGGTACCATTGCGTCATGGTCATATCAACCCCTTCGCGGTTATTTCTTCCGGCTCTTCGGATTTGCATTGGGATTACAGCGTCCCATTCCATAGTGAACGTGGTGGAAGAATTGGGTTTAATCGCTTCTGCCAAATAAACTTTCATTATTGTCCCTTGAATCTCGAATTTCAAATCTTTTCCGTTCTGCTTGATCCAACGGATATTCTGTGCACCTTCTTCATCCTTAGGAATTTCTGACAATCTGGAAACGACTGTATTTCCCACTCTTTTTGCCAATCTTCCGTCCGCATTCACGCCTTGCGACTGAACACGCTGGTCCATCATAGAACCCGGTTTGAATGCGTTCCAATACAAATGGAAATAGGCGACTTTCAGCTCGTCCGGCGAATTGTTTCTATAATCCAGAGTTTGTTTTCCTTGATAAGTGAAATTGGCAGCATCTACATCAATATCCATTTTATATTTGGCATATTGCTGATAATAAGAATTTTGCTGAGCCGACAAGATGAAAGAAAAAAGAATTGAGAATAGAGCGAATTTCAGTTTTTTCATAGATTCATTTTTATCAACCCTTTCAGAGCTTTGAACTCTGAAAGGGTTTCTTAATAATTTTACCAAAAATAGGAAGTTTTTGGTTAATGGCAAGTTTAGTTCAGAATCAAAATTTAATTTTTACGTATTAATTTTTTATATTTGTACGTAAAATTATTTTTTATGGACTCCAAGCTCACTTTAAAATTAAACGAAAACGTTATCGAACGGGCTAAAAACTATGCTTCCAGCAAGAAGGTTAGCCTATCGAGACTGATTGAGAATTACCTTGATTCTATAACCGGTGAACAAAATGATGATTTTGAGATTTCTCCTTTTGTGAAAAGCATTTCCAGTGGAAAAAGTATCCCCGCAGATTTGGATTGGAAAGCTCTGAGAGATGATTATATTGAAAATCTGGATAAAAAACATCAATAGATGCAAAAGATATTTTTAGACACCAATATCATCCTGGATTTCCTTGGTGAACGTGAAGGTTTTTACGAATCGTCCGCAAAAATTATGACTTTGGCGGACAAAAAAAAGATACAAGCTTATACTTCACCAAGTTCTGTTTCCAATGTTTTTTATGTCTTAGCAAAATATGAAAACTCCAAAATTGCATTAGAAAAAATCAGAAAATTCAAATTACTTTGTTCAATGTCTGTGATGGATGACGAAGTGGTGGAAAAGGCCATCAATTCTGACTTCAAAGACTTCGAAGATGCAATGCAATATTTCAGTGCGCTGGCTTCCAACTGTGAGATCATCATCACCCGAAACGAAAAAGATTTTAAAAATGCGATGATACCTGTGATGAATGCTGAGAGTTATTTGTTGATTTTGAAGAAGTAATTAATTAACCCTAAAAACCGGATAAAGCCGATGCGTTTTCTCGTAATACTCAGAATGTTTGTAAACCCAGTCCAACTGCACTTCGCCGTCTTCTGAAAATTTTGGATTGTTGGCTTTCTCTAATTCGAAAGCGGTTTTTAAAGCTTTGTTGTCTTTCAGAAGTTTGCTCGCGGTATCTTCGAAAACATAAGCCGAATAATATTCCTTCTGACCCAAAATTGCATCAAAGAAATTCCAGTTGAAATAAGAATCCAACGCTTCCGGTTCCAAAGTTTCTAAAAGAAATTTCACGCCGTCTTGATTAAGTGGAACAATAAAATCACCTTTTCTGAATTTGATTTTCCCGGATTCTTTGGTCACAAATGTGTCGTAATGCAGATAATGACCTTCGTAAGGATTCGGAACCGTTTTGAAATCTTTGATTCTGTATTGCTCCACCAAAATTGTCGAATCCTGTTTGATTGGCGTCATTTGGATTTGGTTGAGTTTCAGCAAATCGATGATTTTCCATTCGGATTGTGGAATGACATAATATTTCGGAATCGTGATTTCTTTTGCCGGAACATAAGTATTGTAGAACTTGACAGGTTTTGAAAACTTGGAGTTTCTGTCATACCAAAGTCTGGTTTTTCCGGAAACATCACTTGGTTTATACTTCGCTTCAAAACCTTTGAAATCAATGTTTTCAAACTTTGTGGAATCGAGTTTCCAAGCCAAAGCATATCGGTTTCCGGCTTTGTATTGTTTCAGATTTTCGGCTCTTTTTTGCTGAATGGTTTTGTAATTTTCATCGATATAATTCAGATTATCCACCATATAATCGTAAGTCACTTTCACACGGTCTTTGTAAGGTTTCAGCATATGCGTTTCCACAACAGTTCCAATCGTATTAAACAATGTCGTATAACCCGTCGCATATCTCGGTGAATCCATAAAAGCTGGAAAGCCGTCATCCGGAACATCGCCGTGGATATTGACATAAGGCACGGAAATCACGCCTTTTTTCTCCATATTTTTCAGAAGTGTTTTCTGCATTTCGTCATTGAAATAATTGCCGAGAACATTACCCAAGCGTTCCTTGTTCGTAGAAATATATGTGAAAGTGTATTGATAATCTGCGCCGTTGCTGACGTGATTATCGATAAAAACATCCGGCTTAAGCCATTGAAAAATCTTCTGAAAACTTCTGGAATTTTTTGAATCCGACTTGATGAAATCCCGGTTCAAATCATAATTTCGAGCATTGCCACGGAAACCATATTCTTCCGGGCCATTTTGATTGGCTCTGGAAAAACTTCCCCGGTTCATCATTCCGCTGGCGTTGTAACTGGCGATTGCTGCGAAGATCACATTTTTAGGCGCTTTGACTTTTCCGGTAACCAAATCCCGCATCAGCATCATCGTCGCATCGATCCCGTCCGGTTCGCCCGGATGAATGCCGTTGTTCACGAACAAAACCGATTCCCCTTTTCTCGCTTCTTCAAAACTTTTTCCTGAAGGATTGAAAATCACAACATCGATGGGCTCGCCATTATCATCTTCGCCTTTGGTCTCATAACTGATTGATGGATACTGTTTTGATAATTCCTGATAGAATTGTCGCATCTCGTCAAAAGTCGTGGTTTGATTGCCGTTGCCTTTTTCGTAAGGTGTTTGGATTTGTGAATAGCCGAAAACAGAAATTAGGATGAATAAGAATGAGAGATTTTTCATATTGTAAATGTAAAAAAGTACAAATAAAAAATCGCCTCAACTGAAGCGATTTTTCTTATTCTATATAGATTTTTTCAAGATGCAGCTCTGCTTGTTTTCCGGCTGGGTTCTTTTTATCTTTTTTAAAATATTCAATCAAGCCGACATAACCATTTTTAGCAGCAAAGAACCAAGTGTTGGAGTCTTTCTTTTCCAGATCTATTTTTTCCAGCTTAAAAGATTTTGTCGCATCATTATAAACCAAAATATTCAGAACAAGCTTTTTTTCCTGATCCGGATCTATGAAAAAAGAAGCATATCCATTATTATTCTGAATACTCTGCCCATATCTGTATTTTGGATACAGACTTTTATTAACTTCATTAGAAGCCATTTTTACAACTTTGAAATTCTGATCCAAAATCAGGTAAAAAAGTTCTGTAAACTTGTATCCACCAGACATAAAATCTGACTTAAACGTTTCTCCAAAAACAAGGTGTGTTCCGTCTGGTCTGATCTCGAAATCTTTAAAATCCAGAAATCCCTCCTTTGCTATTTTCCCATTCGTGTCAATAGGAACATACGTCGCCAGATCTGTAAATGGAACATAGCTGTTGGTGACTACGTTACCTCCGTTCCTTTTATAGCTTTTCTTGAAAATCCCGAGTTTATTCATTGTAAAAGCAGCGGACGTCTGGTCTCCGCTATAATACTCGCCAATGCTAACCAGATCATCGCCTATGAACTTAACTGTGCTTATCACTAATTTCTTTCCGGTCTCATCCATTGATGAAAAGGCGGACTCTTTGCCAGTTTCTGTATCAAGGATAAGCAGTTTGCTGGAGAGATATTTTTTCTTTTTGAAATAATTAGCCTTCAGTGCAATACTTTTTTCGTCATTAGCAAGAAAGTCGTATTCGTAAAAATGCTCAGGCGTTTCTCCAATCTTGGTAGGCAAGATCCATTTCTGATTCCCATCCAGATCAATAAAAATCCCGTTCTTTACAAAAGAATAGGAACCACTAATCGATCTGTTTGCTAAAAGAAACCCTTTGTCTTTTGCTTTATAAGCCAGACCACCTTCATTATAGAATTTATCAAAGCTATCTTTAAGAACAGTGTTTTCTGTATTCATTAGCTGATAATTCTGCAAAGTAAAAGGCTTCTTCACTTCGGCAGTTTTGATGTCGATCAAAACATACTGCTGATTTTTATAAAATCCTCCTGAAGCCAATTCTGTGAAGCCCAAAAGTACTTTCCCTTTGTTGAATAAGGCCTGACTAAGTCTTTGATTAGGAACCTGACGGGCAATTACAAATTCATTTGTAGATATTTTATTAAAATTTTTATCTAGGATAATATATTTGTATTTATTTTGCCTTGCATCAATTTTGTCCAGCTTATGAAGCTCCAGATATCCGAATAGCTCTTCGCCGTCATAAAGAGATTTGAACTCTTCCAGTTCGCCTCCCAGATTGCCTAGGATTTCATAAGTCTGAGAATAAGCACGGTTTCCCGCCATAAAGATGATCAGAAATAATGTCAATAGTTTTTTCATGGTTAATTTTTTTGTGTGGACAGAATAACGAGTTTATCAAGATAGGCGTTAGAAATATTATCAAAAAAAGTATAAAAAAGCTGTTCACTTTTGCTATGCTCTTTAGGATTTGGAAATATAATATATTTACCGTAGTTTTTAGATTCCCTTGCCGTCTTCAGCTGTTTTAAATTTTCTGACAGCATATTAGCTGCAAATCTGTCATTGGGATGTTTTTTAAGATATAGCATCGAAAAATAAAGAGACCTGCCATAATTTTTCAGCAGATATGCGTTCTGGATATTTTCGAGTTCTGCCGCTTGCTTTAACTCCTGAAACATCGAATGATTATTTTCAAAAACCGGATTTTGATTGCCTTCAAGATTTTTAACAATATTGATACGTTCCTCACAAGAGGGATGCGTTTTTAGAGAATCGATATTCCATTTAAAAAAATTCTCGTCGATGCTGGTGTATTCGGACATCCCTTCTCCGGAAAACAGTTTGGCATCGGCAGATTCCAAAGAAAGAATTTTACGAAAATCGTCCGTGGTTAGGCTGTCTTTTTCTATATCGGAAGTTTCCAGTATTTTCAGAAGCTTTAAAATCTCACTTGTAGAATATTTAGTTCCTTTCAATATTTCCCAAGACTTTTTATCTGCATCAATTTCATCTTCTCTTCGTTTTTTCTGATTGTTATAAACCAGACTTTTAAGAAGAGATTCTGCTTCTTTATTTTTATTGAATTTTTGCTTTTTGATTTGTCTTGCTTCAGAAATCAGCTCATCATCCGTAGAAATCTGAACATACTTATCCACTTTATTTTTAGAATGAGCTAAAACATTATGACCCAGCTCATGAGCTAAAACGGCAGCTAGCTGATTCTCATTTTCCAGAATTGTAAGAAAATTCTGATTGAAGATCAAGGTGCCATTAATTGTCATATAGGCATTCTTGACTTCATCTCGTGAAATCATTATCTTCAGACGTTTAGCATTTTCCTCATAAGACGTAAATTCAGAAACAATGCTTCTGATATAGTCTTCCAGTTTTGGATAGCTATAGATTTCATTATTATTTACATCTCTTATCAGTCCGTCGAATATGCTATTATAAAGATTATTATAGACTTTTCTTTTTTCGGAAGCCTCGGTTCTTACGGACTGAATGAAAGCTTTTTTATCTTCATCCAGTCTGCTCAGTAATGTTTTTTTATAAACATAATTTGCGGTGTCCGTAGGTCTGTAGATATCCTGACATCTGAACAGACTGTAAAAGAAAATCAGAAAGCAAAAGAGTGGTTTCACAGAAATTAATCATTAAGCTTCAAAACCGCCATAAACGCAGACTGTGGAACCTCAACTCTACCAATCTGCTTCATCTTTTTCTTACCTTCTTTTTGTTTCTCGAGAAGTTTACGTTTTCTGGAAATATCACCACCATAACATTTCGCCGTAACGTCTTTTCTTAATGCTTTGATGGTTTCCCTGGCGATAACTTTCGTTCCAAGTGCTGCCTGAACGGCAATATCGAACTGTTGTCTCGGAATCAGCTCACGCAATTTCTCACACATCTTTTTACCGATGTGATAAGCGTTGGAATCGTGAATCAATGAAGAAAGAGCATCCACCATATCGCCATTAATCAAAATATCCATTTTCACCAACTTGGAAGCTCTGAAGCCAATTGGATGATAATCGAATGATGCATAACCTTTAGAAATAGATTTTAATCGGTCATAGAAATCGAAAACAACCTCAGCCAAAGGCATATTGAAAATCAGCTCAACTCTGTCGGATGTCAGATAACTCTGGTTGACAATTTCTCCTCTTTTTTCTATACAAAGTGTCATTACAGATCCTACAAAGTCCGATTTTGTAATAATTGAAGCCTTAATGAAAGGTTCTTCTACACGATCCATTGTAGTTGGATCCATCATTTCGGACGGATTATTGATTAATATTACCTCTTCCGGATCTTTTTTGGTAAACCCGTGGTAAGATACATTCGGCACTGTCGTGATGACGTTCATATTGAATTCTCTGTCCAGACGTTCCTGCACGATTTCCATATGAAGCATTCCCAAAAAGCCGCAACGGAACCCGAAACCCAGCGCCGCCGAACTTTCCGGCTCGAAAACCAGAGAAGCGTCATTCAGCCTTAACTTTTCAAGGGAAAATCTTAATTCTTCAAAATCTTCGGAATCAATCGGGTAAATTCCGGCAAAAACCATTGGTTTCACCTCTTCAAAGCCTTCAATCGGTCCTGCTGCAGGTTTTTCAAATGACGTAATGGTATCACCAACTTTAACTTCACGGGCATCTTTGATTCCGGAAACCAGATAGCCTACATCACCGCATTCTACGGTTTTCTTAGGAACCTGCTTTAATTTCAGTGTTCCAACCTCATCGGCTCCATATTCTTTTCCGGTGGCGAAGAATTTAATTTTTTCGTTTTTAGAAATACTTCCGTTCACCACTTTGAAATATGCTTCAATTCCTCTGAATGGGTTGTAAACCGAATCAAAGATTAATGCCTGAAGCGGCGCGTCGGGATCACCAACCGGGGCCGGAATTCTTTCTACAATCTGTTCCAACAGATGATGTACACCTTCACCGGTTTTTCCGGACACTCTCAAAACATCTTCATATTCGCAGCCGATAAGATTCATAATCTCGTCGGTTACTTCTTCCGGATTTGCGGAAGGAAGATCTATTTTATTCAGAATCGGGATGATTGTTAAATCATTCTCCAACGCAAGATATAAATTACTGATCGTCTGCGCCTGGATGCTTTGAGCTGCATCAACAATCAGAAGCGCTCCTTCGCAAGCTGCGATAGAACGGGAGACTTCGTAAGAAAAGTCCACGTGTCCCGGCGTATCAATTAGATTAAGAATAAATTTTTCTCCTTTATATTCATAATCCATCTGGATCGCGTGAGATTTGATCGTAATGCCGCGTTCCTTTTCCAGATCCATATCATCCAGCGTCTGAGATTGCAATTCTCTTTGCGTGACAGTGTTTGTATATTCTAAAAGACGATCTGCCAACGTGCTCTTACCGTGGTCGATATGTGCAATGATGCAGAAATTCCTGATATTCTTCATTGATAATTCTTGTAATCTGCAAAAATACATTTTTTTGTAAGAAGTTGGAAGCCGGATTAGATGATTGATGTTTACAAAAATTATTTTCCACTCATAACATAAAACTAAGTTTTTTCCAAAGACAAACGTTAATCTTTCATAAAAAAAAGAGATTGATGAAAAAAGTTTTATTTTTGCAGATTATTAATAATATTCAACAGTTAAGAATATTCTGACGATCGTTATGAAGAAATATATTAGTTTGCTGATGCTGTCGGTGGTTTTGCTTTCCTGCAAAACAGAAATGGATAGAGCAATGAAAAGTGCCGATAAGGATTTTATCCTGAAGGTAGCCAATGAAAAATTTGCGAAAAAGAAATGGAGCGATGCACTTGCTTTATATGACAGATTGCCAAATTTAGTAGCCGGAACGGATGATGCGCCCAATGTTGTCTTTAATTCTGCTTATGCTAATTATTATGACAAAAATTACAGATTAGCTGCCAATCAGTTCAAGAATTTCACCATCAGTTTTCCTCAGGATCCGAGAAAAGAAGAAGCCGCTTATTTTTCTGCGCTTTGCTATTATGAAGGGTCTTTGGATTACAATCTGGATCAGAGCAATACGGAATCTGCCATAACAGAACTTCAGAATTTCATCAATGAATATCCGGATTCCGAACGTTCAAAAAACATTAACCAGATGATTGATGAACTGAGTTACAAGCTGGAGTTCAAAGCATTTGAAAATGCAAGGCAATATTATAAAATGGCAGAATATAAAGCTGCGACCGTTGCTTTTGAAAATGTTCTTGAGGATTTTCCGGCCACTAAACTGAGACCGAAAATCTATGATATCATTATGAAATCCAAATATGAGCTGGCTCTTAATTCGGTTTATGATCTTAAAAAAGAACGTCTGGATGCTGCCGCTGCTTATGCAAAAAGAATTTCTAATGAGCTGCCGGACAGCGAGGCTGCAAAAACAGCAAATGATCTTTATACTAAACTGGAAAATGAGAAAGTAAAATTTGCAAAAGTTCAGGAAGAAGTAGAAAAAAGAAAGGCAGAATACGAAGCGAAAGTGAAAAATGCCCAGGCTAAGGAAAATGAGAAAAAGGAAATGGCTCAGGAAAAAAACCAGCTGGATATGGAAAAGGCCGCAGAACAGACCAGAAGAGACAGCGCGAAGATCAATTCACCTGAACCTCAGGCCACTTTTAAGTTTAAAAGATAATTACTATATTTGCATTCTCAAAAATAATTTCGCCCAATGAGTGTTAAAGATACAAAAGCTGAAGTAAGTACAATTACTTACGACAAAGATAAAATCGAAGAAAAAGTTGGCAGCATCTATGAAGCTATCGTGATCATGGGTAAAAGAGCCGAACAGATCAATGCAGAAATCCGCTCAGAACTGCACGGGAAACTGGATGAATTTGCTGTTCACAACTCTACTTTAGAAGAAGTTTTCGAAAACAGAGAGCAAATCGAGATCTCTAAACATTACGAAAAACTTCCTAAGCCAACATCGATTGCGATCAAAGAATGGCTGGATGATGAAATCTATTTCAGAAAAACTGAAGAAAAGAAATAAGCTTTCAATTCATAATACAAACCGTTTCATTTTGAGACGGTTTTTTTGTTATTAAAATTATTAATACTTTCGTTAATAAAATCAGAAGCAAAATGAGCTTGCAAAACAAAAAGATCATTATCGGAATCACCGGCGGAATTGCGGCCTATAAAATCAATTACCTGGTAAGGGATTTTGTAAAGGCCGGAGCAGAAGTGAAGATTGTAATGACCAAATCCTCGGAAGATTTCGTTTCACCGCTTACGTTGTCCACACTTTCCGGAAATAAGGCTTATACTGATTTTTATGACGAAAACAAAACATGGAATAACCACGTAGAACTGGCACTTTGGGCAGATCTGATGCTGATAGCGCCCTGCACAGCCAATACGCTGACAAAAATAGCCAACGGAATCTGTGACAATTTCCTTATGGCGGTTTATATGTCTGCAAAATGCCCTGTTATCATTGCTCCGGCGATGGATCTTGATATGTATGCCCATCCTGCGGTTGTCAGAAATCTGAATATTGCAGAAAGTTTTGGACACAAAATCATTCCGGCGGAATATGGGGAGCTCGCAAGCGGACTGATTGGTCAAGGCAGACTGGCTGAGCCGGAAACGATCTTCAGAACTGTTGAAAATGAGTTTATTAAAACAGATCCGGCATTTGCAGGAAAAAAATTCCTGATCACTGCAGGCCCGACTTATGAAAATATTGATCCTGTAAGATTCATCGGGAATCATTCCTCAGGAAAAATGGGCTTTGATCTGGCAAAAGAAGCTGCAAAAAGAGGAGCAGAAGTTGTTCTGGTTTCCGGTCCTTCTTCTCAAAAAACTGATGATAAAAACATCAAAATTTACAGAGTGACTTCTGCACAGGAAATGTTTGATGAAGTTTTCAAACATTATGAAAATGCGGATATTGCTATAATGAGCGCCGCCGTTGCAGATTATACGCCAAAAGTAAGAGCAACAGAGAAGATCAAAAAAAATGATAACGAACTCACAATAGAGCTTATCAAAAATAAAGATATCCTGAGAACGATGGGCGAGAAAAAGACCCATCAGTTCTTGGTAGGTTTTGCCTTGGAAACCCAAAATGAAGAAGAAAACGCCAAAGGAAAACTCATCAAGAAAAACCTGGATATGATTGTCCTGAACTCTCTTCGGGACGAAGGTGCAGGCTTTGCTAATGCTACCAATAAGATCAAAATATTTACCCCGACTGAGGAGCAGTCTTTTACATTAAAATCAAAAGAAGAAGTTGCCCGTGACATTCTGAACTTTATTGCGCAGAAATTGTAACAAATCAGAAGGTTTTACGTTATCATTTTATCCTTTTGGATCATTATCTTTAGGAAAGAATCCTTATTTTTACAAACACTTTTTTATACGAATGAAAAAATTACTTTATATATTTTGTGCAATGCTTTTCAGCCAGGCCGTTTATTCCCAGGAACTTTTGGCAAATGTACAGATCAACAACCAACAGATTGCAGGAAGTAACACACAGGTTTTCAGAACACTGGAAAAGTCCTTAAGAGACTTCATTAACAATACGAGCTGGACAGGGAAAAAACTTCAGAACTTCGAAAAGATCAAATGCAATTTTGCCGTGGTAATCTCCGAAAGGCCTTCTAACAACAGCTTCAAAGGGTCAATTGTAGTTCAGGCAACACGTCCTGTTTTCAATTCTCAGTACGAAACACCACTGATGAACATTAACGATACCAATTTCACCTTCGAGTATAATGAAAATGAAAATCTGGTTTTCAATGAAAGACAGTTTTCCGGTAAAAATCTCATCGATGTTGTGAGTTTTTATGTTTATCTGATTCTTGGATACGATGCCGACAGTTTTCAGCTGAAAGGCGGCCAGCCTTGGTTTGACAAAGCTTTTAAAATAGCACAGAATTCCCAGAATCAGAATTATAGCGGGTGGAATGCTATTGAGAGCCAGAGAAACAGAGGCGCGCTGATCTCAGGTCTTCAGAATGAAAATACGTCTACACTCCGAACGGTGTATTACAGCTATCACAGAGCCGGCCTTGATAATCTTGCAAAACAGGATCAGAACCCGGCAAAAAGAACCATTGCAGAATCTCTGATGCAGCTGAAATTCTATGAAAACAATTTCCAGATGAACTATCCTTTTTCTGTTTTCATGGAAACAAAAAGCACCGAAATCTTTAACATATTCAATTCAGGACCAAACACTTCGGTAAACATCAGCGAACTAAAATCCCTGATGAGCATATTCTCTCCAAAGGATATTGACACCAAATGGGATAAATGGAAATAATTATTAATTAATCATTGACAATTAATAATTAAAAAATGCTTTCAAGAATTTTCATTCAGAATTTTGCGCTGATCGACAGGCTGGAAATTGATCTCAAAAACGGCCTTCAGGTGATTACCGGTGAGACAGGCGCCGGAAAATCCATTATTCTCGGTGCACTCCGTCTCATTATGGGCGAAAGAGCAGATTCTAAGTCATTCGCCAAAGCCGATTCGAAAAGCATTGTAGAAACCGAATTCTGCATTGACGATAGTTTCAGATCTTTTTTTGATAACAATGATCTCGATTTTGAAGCACAAACCATCATCCGCAGAGAAATAGCTCCCGGAGGAAAATCCCGTGCTTTTATCAATGATGTTCCCGTAACTTTGGACATTCTGAAGGAATTGTCATCCAGGCTTATTGACATCCATTCCCAATTTGAAACCTCGGATCTTTTCACCGAATCTTTCCAGTTTGGAATCCTGGACGGACTGGCAAAAAACAGCAGTCTGCTCTCCGATTATCAAAATGTATTTAATGACTACCTGAAAGCAAAAAAAGATATTGATCAGTTAAAGAAAACCCTGTCCGAAAGCAATAAAGAATCGGATTATAAAAATTTTCTTCTGGCAGAACTGGAAGAAGCCAATCTGGATCAGATTGATTTTTCTGACTTACAGAATCAGCTGAGCATCCAGGAAAATGCAGACCAGATTAGCGAGCAGCTTTCGCAATCGTTATCAAAACTTAATGCCGAAGAGTTTGGGATCTTGCCGGGACTCTTCGACATTCGAAATAAAATCTCGAAACTTTCCGAACTTTCATCCGATTATGAAGAGCTGAGCCAAAGGCTGGAAGCATCTTATCTAGAGCTTAAAGACATCAATGCCGAGCTGGAAGATAAAGCGGAAAATCTTGAGATCAATCCGGCATTACTTCAGCAGCTTCTGACTTCCATCAACAGGATCAACGCTTTGTTTCTGAAACATCAGACAGATGATATCCAAGGACTTATAGCCATCCGGGAAGAATTGGCCGCCAGCCAGAACTCTCTGGAAGGTATTGAAAATCTGATCCAGGAAAAAGAAAAACTGATCAGCAAAGCAGAAATTCAGTTGCAGAACCTGAGCAAAAAACTGACTGAAAGCCGACTGAAACATTCTTCCGATCTTGAAAATAAGGCTAAGGAAATTTTCCGCAAACTCGGTCTGGAGAAAGCAATTCTTAAAATCGACGTCACAGATTCTTCCCAATTTAATATGTTTGGAAAGAATGCTATTCAGATGTTATTTCAGGCCAATTCCGGATTTCCGCTGAAGCCGATTCAGAATGCTGTTTCCGGTGGAGAAAGATCCAGGGTAATGCTTGCCATCAAAAAAATAATGGCGGAAAACAATGCTTTGCCAACCCTGATTCTTGATGAGATTGACACCGGTGTTTCCGGAAGAATTGCCGAAGAAATGGGAAAACTGATGCAGGAAATGGCCAATGATCTTCAACTCATCGTGATTACACATCTTGCACAGGTGGCTGCCAAAGGAAATGAGAATTATAAAGTTGTTAAATATGACGAAAACGGCATAACAAAAACAACTATTCTAAAACTTTCTGATGAGGAGAAACTCAATGAAATAGCCCAGCTTATTTCCGGCTCTAAAATCACCGAAGCCGCTATTTCACAGGCTAAAGAGCTGATAAGTCATTAGAAAACTATCATCCAAAAATATTTTTTTATGGATAACAGACGTGTTTTTTTAAAAAAAGCAGCTTTGGGAACGATGTTTCTCACGACACCTAAAACTGTTATCAATGTTTTTGATAGGGATTTTAAATCCAACAGACCGCCGAAAGATAAAAGGAAATTTGTTTCTGTAGCTGTAGAAAAGACTATTGAATCCGTAAAGAAAAGTATCAAAGACAAAGAAATTGCCTGGATGTTTGAAAACTGTTTCCCGAACACGCTGGATACAACCGTTCAATACTACGAAAAAAACGGAAAACCATACAGCTACGTTATTACCGGAGACATTGATGCGATGTGGCTTCGAGATTCATCTGCCCAAGTCTGGCCTTATCTGAGTCTTGCAAAAGAAGACCATCGCCTGAAAGCGATGCTGAAGGGCGTTATCAATAAACAATGTGAATGCGTGCTGCTGGATGCATACGCTAATGCTTTTTACAATGATCCTTCTCAGAAAAGCGAATGGGTGAATGACCAGACCGAGATGAAACCCGGTGTGCACGAGAGAAAATGGGAAATCGATTCTCTATGTTATGTGGTGCGGCTTGCTTACGGCTATTGGAAAGAGACGAATGACGGCAACATCTTTGGCAGCCAATGGAAACAGATGGCAGAAACAATTATCAGGACATTTACCGATCAGCAAAGAAAAGAATCCAAAGGATTATACCACTTCCAGAGGCAAAACGGTAATCCGCTAGACACCCAGTTTGCAGGCGGTTTTGGTAACCCGACCAAGAAAGTGGGTCTGATCCATTCGATGTTCCGCCCGTCTGACGATGCAACATTTTATCCATTCCTGATCTCTTCCAATATGTTTGCTGTAGTCTCTCTCAGACAACTTTCAGAGCTATTCCGCGATGTTTATAAAGATATTAGCCTTACAGAAAAAGCATCTGCATTGGCCGACGAAATTGATATTGCTATAAAAAATTACGCTATCCTGGATCATCCTGTAGCAGGGAAAATTTTCCCACTGGAGATTGACGGATTCGGGAATGCCCTTTTTATGGATGATGCCAATGTTCCTAATCTTTTATCAATTCCTTATCTGGGCTATACGGAGGTTAATCATGATGTCTATCAGAATACCCGGAAGTTTTCGCTTAGCCACAATAATCCCTGGTTCAATTCGGGTAAGTTTGCAAAAGGAATCGGCGGTCCTCACGTCGGTGAAAATAAGATATGGCCTTTAGGGCTCATCATGCAGGCTCTCACCAGTAATGATGATGATGAAATTCTTTACTGCCTGCGAACCCTCAAAACCACCCATGCAGGAACAGGTTTCATCCACGAATCTTTTGATGTCGATCATCCAGAAGATTTTTCCAGATCCTGGTTTGCCTGGGCCAATACGTTATTCGGGGAATTGATCCTTCATCTTCATAAAGAAAGACCAGAGCTTCTTTCCAAAGACCTCTGATATCAATTACAGCTGATTAAGCTTCAGCAGCGGATCAATATATTCACGGTCATTGCTGAGTCTGGGAACCTTGTTCTGCCCACCCAATTTTCCGCGGCTTGCCATCCATTCATAGAAAAGATTCGGTTTTGCGACGTGGACTATAGGTTTTCGCAGGGTGATATCGTTGTAACGCTTGGCTTCGTAATCAGAGTTGAGCGTTTTCAGTGTCCTGTCGAACATATCGGTAAAAGTATTAAGACAGGCCGGTTTCCGGGTAAATTCGAAGATCCACTCGTGGCAGCCTTTTGTACTGTTGGTCATAAAAACAGGAGCGCCGGTGTAGTCCGATATGCTGGCATCCAGGTTTTCGCAGGCTATTTTGAGTGCCGTTTCCACATTATCGATCATCAATTCTTCTCCAAATGCATTGATGTAATGTTTCGTTCTGCCGGAAATCTTAATCCGGTAAGGATGGAGTGACGTAAACCTGACCGTATCGCCAATAAGATAGCGCCACAGCCCGCCATTGGTACTGATAACCACTGCATAGTTCTTACCCAATTCAACCTCCGAAATCGGAATAGCGTCCCTGCTGCCGGCATAATACTGATCCATCGGAATGAATTCATAGAAAATACCATAATCCAGCATCAGCAGCATCTCATCATTCTCTGACTGATCCTGAATACCAAAAAAGCCTTCCGAAGCATTGTAGATCTCATAATACCGGATGTTCTTGCCGATGATTTCCCTGTACTGATTTTTATACGGTTTGAAGCTGATGCCTCCGTGAAAAAACACTTCCAGATTGGGCCAAAGCTCACCGATGTTTTGTTTACCGGTTTCCTGCAAAGTCCTTTGCAAAAGCACCATCATCCAGCTAGGAACGCCGGTGAGGCTGCCCACATCTTCATTTCTTACCTCATTAATGATCGCTTTCATCTTGCTTTCCCATTCGGACATCAATGAAATCTTTTTATTCGGTGTGTTGATGATCTCTACCCAGAACGGAAGATTCTCTATAAGAATCGCAGAAAGGTCTCCGAATTTTGTATTGAAATCCTGATAGGTTTCCGCGCTGCCTCCCAGCCTGAGATTCTTGTGCTGGAAGAGTTCACTTTCCGGGTGGTTATTGACATAGATGGAGACCATATCTTTCCCGGCTTTGTAATGGCAATCTTCCAGGCTTTCTGCAGTAATCGGGATGTATTTGCTTTTGGCATTGGTGGTTCCGGAAGATTTTGCAAACTGCTTTATCAGTCCGGGCCAGATGACGTCTTTCTGCCCTTGTCTCGCCTTTTCTATATACGGTTCAAAGTCTTCGTAACAAACTACGGGCACTTTTCTCTGGAAATCCCGGTAATTGGAGATGGTGCTGAAACCATACTTCTGCCCATACTCGGTTTCCTCGGCATGAAACAGCTGGGAAAACAAAAGTCCTTCCTGGGTTTCCACAGGATGCTTTATAAAACTTTCTATCTGATCTATCCTCTGACGGATAAACCAGTTGACCACCGTATTGAAAAGTGCCTTTGTTGCCATGCTTCACAAATATAATAAAATTTGAGAATGGAAAAAGGCATGATACGCTGAAAGAAGAAAACAGGTGCTCTTTTATTGCTCAGAAGCGGGATCGTCATACTGCCGGATAGACTGGTTTAGTGCTTCTTTCACCTTAGTGATAAGACTTTCCGGCTCTATGACCTTTACCTGATTCCCGAAGGATAATATCTCCTGAACAAAATCATAGGTAGGGAAAAGATCATAGGTGAAGTACACGTATTTTTCTGTTTCCTTACTGATCTGCTGGGAGTGGTGCAGCGGTGCACTTTTCAGATATTCTGCCTGCTCGCGTGTGGATCTGATGATAATCTTTTCCGGCTCTTCTTCCAGATTCATGATGCCGAATGCATTTTTGAAGTGCTCTTTCAGATTAAACTTTTCTGTGAGCCTGAAGCCGGCTTTGCTGACAGAAAGGTCACTGATCCTGTCCAGGCCGAAGGCTTTGAGCTTATCATCTTTGGTATCTATGGCAATGAGATACCAGCGGTCCTTGGATTCTTTGAGTGCGAGCGGATGCACTTTCCTGGAGGTGATGCTCTGGTCTTTGTATTTGAAATGGCGGAATTCTAAAATCCTTTTGTTCCGGATGGCGAAAAGGAGATCATAGAAGTTATGAATGCCGCGCGGCATGCGGTTTTCCAGGTAGACAAACTCGGCGAAATCCGGCTGGGAATTGACGGCATTCATGATCTGGAAGGATTCCAGCAGGCGCTGGTTGTACTCGTCTACTTCCATGACCGGGCGGCTTTCTATATAGTACCGGTTGTCGCCCTTTTTTTTGTTATGAATATCAAAATTGAAAAGATTCGCTATGTCTTTGATATCTCTCTGCAGGGTGCGGATGGAATAGCTGGTGATACCGGCATCCTGAAACTCAAAAGAGCTGAGGAGGTAGCTCTCCAGCTCCGGATAGGTGGCCGGCGAGCGCTCCAGTCTTTTGATGACGAGGGCATACCTGGTGAGATAGAAATCTTTTTTCATTGTGCTGTCTTAGTTTTTGTTTTATTCTTATGGCAAATATAAATTCTAAATGCGACAAAAGGTGTCGTGTTTTAGATTTGTGGATAAGTTTTAGGTTTATTTTTTCTCAAGCAACTGAGAGGTAAGCTCTTTGAGTTCTTTGTATGGAATATTGGCTAAAGACTCTTTTATACTTGATTGTGAAGGGCTTTCTTTTCTCAGATTATTGAGTGGATGTGTCTCGGAAAGAATGGTTTGAGAGTCTGGAATATAGGAGAGTAAATCATTGGGCTCACAGATAAGGACTCTGCAAAGCAACTCTATATGATCTAAGCGAAATACCCGGGTCTTGCTGCTGAGAATGTTATGGGCTGTTGCACGCGATATACCGGCTTTTACGAGATAGGTGTATGGTCTTTCTATTCCGCGGGCTTCGAAGATGGGTTTTAGGTTGAGATTTAGCATTGTGTGTTTTTTGTTAAAGATAATAAGTTTGTTTTATACTTTGATGACTGTCTTGATTTTTGGTATCCAATTATCGCAAATGAAAAAAAAGTGATGAAAGTTAAAACTAAATTGATGTAATGGAAAATAACATCGCTGTAATGGAAAACAATATTGAGATAATATAAAATGTAGTTAATATAAGTAAAAAACAAATTGATGTCATTTAAAACCAATATGGAATAATCTAAAACAATATCGCAAAAAGTGAAAATCATATCGTTAAAACATAAAATGAACCTGCAAAAAGTGAAAACGGAGGTATCAAAAAATAAAAAACAGTAACACATTACGGTACTGTATTATTTTGATTTTATAAAAGCACTGTTGCAAATCCGCGCTATCGGGTTTAAAATATGTGCTATTGGATTTTTGGACACGAGCGAGACGCTCGCGCCAGCGGAGTGGGAAACCGTGTCTTATTAGATTGTGACTATGCTTTGTTGGATTGTTTGATCCGGACTTGTTCGATCGTGACTACGCTTTGTTGGATTATGGCTATACTCTAAGACGCAAAAAAAGCAGTAACAAATTGTGCTACTGCTTTTAATTTTTAGATCACGGATTGAAAATCTATGCTATCGGGTATTGCTGATATGAATTAGTCAATATTTAATCTGACAGTTACAATCAAATTGAATAACTTTAAAACAGATTAAGTATTATGACAACACAACAAAAAATCATCAAAAACAAGTTAGGTGTACTTGAATTAGCACAACATTTAGGAAACGTCTCC
>Ga0308157_10000730_pt1 | contig 91169 bp, 84 predicted proteins | sample PhyBR1_FD_201035 | JGI IMG/M metagenome (GOLD analysis project Ga0308157, IMG submission 201035) | Phyllosphere microbial communities from UC Gill Tract Community Farm, Albany, California, United States - DLSLB.R1 | ecosystem: Host-associated > Plants > Phyllosphere > Unclassified | place: USA...
GCGTTGCGCTCGATGAGCTTGGTCATCACGCCGCCCTTGGTCTCGATGCCGAGGGAGAGCGGGGTGACGTCCATGAGCAGGACGTCCTTGCGCTCGCCCTTGATGACCGCGGCCTGGAGGGCGGCGCCGACGGCGACGACCTCGTCCGGGTTCACGGACTTGTTGGGCTCCTTGCCGCCGGTGAGCTCCTTGACGACCTCGGACACCGCGGGCATGCGGGTCGAGCCGCCGACGAGCACCACGTGGTCGATGTCGGACACGGAGATGCCCGCGTCCTTGATGACCTGGTGGAAGGGGGCCTTGGTGCGCTCGAGCAGGTCCGAGGTCATGTCCTCGAACTGCGCGCGGGTCAGCTTCTCGTCCAGGTGCAGCGGGCCGTTCTCCGTCATGGAGAGGTACTGCAGGGAGAGGGTGGTGGAGGTGGAGGAGCTGAGCTCCTTCTTCGCCTGCTCGGCGGCCTCCTTGAGGCGCTGCAGGGCGATGCGGTCCTTGCCCAGGTCCACGCCCTCCTTGTTCTTCACCTGCGAGATCAGCCAGTCGACGATCTTCTGGTCCCAGTCGTCGCCGCCGAGGCGGTTGTCGCCGGCGGTGGCCTGGACCTGGATGGTCGAGCCCTCGTCGTCCTTGCTCACCTCGAGCAGGGAGACGTCGAAGGTGCCGCCGCCGAGGTCGAAGACGAGGATCTGCTCGTCGTCGTTGCCCTTCTCGAGGCCGTAGGCGAGGGCCGCGGCGGTGGGCTCGTTGATGATGCGCAGGACGTTCAGGCCCGCGATGGTGCCGGCGTCCTTGGTGGCCTGGCGCTCCGAGTCGGAGAAGTAGGCCGGGACGGTGATGACCGCGTCGGTCACGGACTCGCCCAGGTAGGACTCGGCATCCTTCTTGAGCTTGCCGAGGGTGCGGGCGGAGATCTCCTGCGCGGTGTACTTCTTGTCGTCGATCTCCTGGCTCCAGTCGGTGCCCATGTGGCGCTTGACGGAGGAGATCGTGCGGTCGACGTTGGTGACGGCCTGGCGCTTGGCGACCTCGCCGACGAGGACCTCGCCCTGCTTGGAGAAGGCGACGACCGACGGGGTGGTGCGGGAGCCCTCGGCGTTGGCGATGACGGTGGGCTGACCGCCCTCGAGGACGGCGACGGCGGAGTTGGTGGTGCCGAGGTCGATTCCGACGACACGGGACATGGGTGCCTGCCTTTCTGCGGCGAGGGCCGCAAGGTGGTTCGTGCGATGCCGCCTGACCTGCCGGGATGGTCCCGTGCCGGCCGTGCGGCTCCGCCGGCCGCCGAGGCCGGCGGCAGAACTTGAGCTGTACGGACTCAAGTAGAGGACCCGGGGATCGACGTTGTCAATCCGAGGTTCCCGAACTTGAGCACACCCGACTCAACCTTGGGGGCGGGGCGGATATTCCAGGTGCGCCGCGACGTGACGCAGGACACTGCTGCAGGTTCTCGCGCACCCAGGCCAGTTCTCACCTTCTTGGCCAGCGCGTGGCAGATTCCTCGCCGACATGTCGGATGGACACGATGTCCCTATGGGCGGACGCGGGGTGTTCCTCACGTACTGCACCGTCGCCGGCGACGAGGTCGCGACGACCCGGGAGCAGGCACATGACCGTCTGATGATCGAAGGGCGACCCGCACGGAGGCCACCTCCCCTTCTGGAGCGCGGAGCCGCAGATTCTGTGCTGACGGACCCTTTCGCGCCGCGTGCCGGCCACTGACCCGACCACCTCGCCTCAGAGTCCGTCGCGGTCGTGCCAGTGCTCCTGCCAGCGCCAATCGATGGGATCGGAGGCACGTTGGTAGCGGATGTCCGTGGACAGCCGCATGACCCCGTGCTGGTCGGTGTTGTCGGTCGCGGCGTGGACGATGTGAGCCGAGTGCACGACGATGTCGCCGGCGCGGTAGTCGGCCGTAAGCCAGCGGGAGTCATACGCATCGGCCAGTTCCGGCAGATCTGCGGTGATCGAGGCCGCCGGCGCCTTCAGCCGGCCGCTCGCCTCATCGGCCAGCACCCGATGGTGACTGCGCTCCAGGTAGGTCAGACCCCCGCGCGAGACCGGGGTGTCGCCGAGGGGGATCCAGGATGACAAGATTCGGTCGGTGCCCTCTCGCACGTAGACCAGGTCGTAATGAGCCTGGGTGGCGGTGCCGATTCCGTTCTCCCCGGGGCGCGTGTGACGGATGATCTTTCGACGGTGCAGATGCACGTCGTCCTCAAGCAGCCAGCCGAACCAGTCACGGATCTGCGGCATCGCACAGAAGCGCTGGTAGTGCTCCGACGGGACGATCTCGTGGAAGAGCCGTTCTCGTAGCAGCCCGCGGTCCAGGGGGCCATCGCCCTGGACCCCCTCTTGCGGATCGCTGTCGCGCCGCACGAGGCCCGTGTCGACCAGGCGCTCGAAGTAGTAGCGCCGAAACTCGTGGACGACGTCGGAGTCGAGGTGGCCGGTGAGATAGAGGTAGCCCTCGCGCCGGAGCCGCTCCCACAGCGCATCCCGGTCGCCCCGCTCGGAGGCGGGTACTGGTTCGAGAGCGCCGAGCCGGTTCGGTTCCTCATTGAGCACGTAGCCGTTCGATGTGAGCATGCTGCAATTCTGGCGGCGTCATGCGCCCCTGGCCATGAACATGATGTCCCGAGAACTAGGACTATCGTGGGCTCATGGGGACGTCACGACCGCTCGAGTGGGCGCACTATCTGCCCGCCTCTCGGGCGCTTCGCGAGAGCGGGCTGGCCTGCCTCGGCGCGGGCGAGCAGTCCGGGTACCTGACCCCGCTCCCGCCCAGGATGCTCTCCCGACACGCCCTCGTACTCGTCTCAGAGGGTTCCGGAGTGTTGATCGACGGCACCGGACGACATGCGGTGCAGGCGCCGGCGTGGTTCTGGTTGATCCCGGGCACTGCACACTCCTACGGTCCCCACGAGTCGGGCTGGAGCGAGCACTGGGTGCTGTTCGAGGGTGTCGGCGCGCGCACCTACCGCTCGTATGCCGGGGTCGGGGACGGGAACGTCCTGCGCAGCGGCGGTCCGACCGAGGAGGCCCGGGAGGAGATCTTCGAGAACCTGCACCGCGCCGGAGAAGTCCCCGGCAGACGCGCCCAACTGTTGGCCTCCTCTGTGGTGCACCACCTGTTGGGCACCCTCCTCGGTGCCGCCGAGGACAGCGCCGAGCACGCCTCCGTGACCAGCACCGTCCTTGCCACGGCCTCGGAGGACCTGTCGGTCGCCCAGCGTGCCGCTCTCAGCGGGCTCGGCGTCAGCGAGTTCCGTGACCAGATCCTGCGAGCAACCGGGATGACCCCCCACGAGTTCGTGCTCACCACCAGGCTCTCCCGCGCCCAAGAGCTGCTGGCTCGCAGCACTCTGCCCATCGGGCAGATCGCTGCCGAGGTCGGGATCGACGACCCCTCGTACTTCACGCGCCTGTTCACACGAAGAGTAGGAGTCTCCCCGCGCGCATTTCGGCACGAACAGCGCCGGTCGGACGAGCGGTGACGCCCCGTCAGGGGGTGCCGTGAATGACGCTCGCACGGCTGTGTCGAAAGCGCTCCTGGGAAATCATCTGACCCAGCGAGAATCCGCGATCGTGCCGTCCTCGTCGCACCGCAGATCGAAGCGCCGAGCTCCTGACAAGTCGCGCGAGGACATACAGCCCCCCGTTGCGTGTCAGGGCCATGGCTGTGGAGCTGCGGCCTGCCCGAGGGACCTGATCGCGGGCCCGCGTCGCGCAGTGGTGGCGACGTCCGGCGGCCCTGCGGAACCACCACCGGAAGCCGACATCCGACTGCGGAGCAACGCCGCAGTTCGCTATCCGCTCTCCGACGGCATGGGCAGCAGAGCTCCCATGACGAAATATGGTGCGGTGGTGCCGCCTGCGGGCCTCGGGTCCGCTGCGCTCAGAGCGTCTTCGAGCGCCTCCTGCATTCGGAGCTGTACTCGGTGGGCCTGTTCCTGGTCGAGCCAGAGCACCGTATCCGCGAAATGGAGCGGGTCGCCCTGCCGTGTCGCTGCGGGAAGCAGATCGGTGGCCCATACGTCGCCGGCACGGGTGCGTGCGATGACCCGATCGTGGCGCGGAGCGGTGAGCAGCGCCGCCGTGTAGGCGCGGGCCAGATTCTCCAGGAGCGGCCGGCCGAAGGTGTCCACGCGATGCCGGATGTCGTCGTAGCGCATCGCTGACATCGGCACCCGATAGCCGTCATGGCTGGAGCGGTAGACCTTGATCGCTCGCCCTGCCCGCGGTCGAGTCGCCACCACCTGCAGGAGTCCTGCGTCGACCATTCGCCGCACCCGATACAGCAACCTGTTCGGCGACACCTCGAGCTCGGCGGCGACCACGCTGACCGTCCTGGCACGCCCCAGGAACGGCCGCAGGAAGCGCACCCGGTGGGGATCGGTCAGGATCGCGACCTGGGCGGGATCCTTGACCTCGTGCAGGGCATCGACGTCGATGTCGTCCCATGGCGTCGTGCTCCGCGGCACCGCGGATTCTCTGCTGTCAGCTCTAGGTGAATCGCTGCCTACCATTTCACCCAGACTAGGTGCGACTGTCGCCCCATGCCTACTGATCCGAGCGAGATGCTCCCGGCCAGCCCCTCTCGGACTCTGCTGCGGGACCGTCGGATCGCCCTCGTCTGGACCGCCGGACTGGTCGCCTGGATCGGTCACCATGCGATGTTCGTGGTGCTTCCATTCGTCGTCTTCGACAGCACGTCCTCTCCCGGTGCCACGGCGCTGACCGTGCTCGCATCTGCGCTGCCGCCAGTGCTGCTGGGTCAGATCGCAGGCGTCGTCACCGACCGCACGGACCGGCGGCGGGTGCTGCTCGGAGCGAACCTCGCCCTGGCTGGGCTGACGATCGGCTTCCTGTTCATCGGCGACTGGGGATGGATCGCGGTGCTGTCCTTCGCGCGCAGCTGCGTCGCTCAGCTGGTGGGGCCCGCTGAGCATGCACTGCTGCCCGAGCTGGCACCCGATGATCGGCTCGGCGAGCTCGCGAGCCTCAACACGCTCAACAACACACTCGCGCGGCTCGTGGGGCCCGCTTGCGGCGGGATGCTGCTCGCCGCAGCCGGATTCAGCGGTGTCGTCGGACTCGTCGTGGTGTGCCATGCCCTCTGTGCGGTCCTGGTCCTCGCCGTCGATCACCGGTCTCCCAAGAAGGAGACCGACCGGACCGAGCTGGGCATGCTGGCCCAGTGGCGAGAGGGCGCGAGGATCGCGAGACATCAGTCCGTGCTTCGCCTCCTCGTGCCGCTGGTGGCGATCATGGCTCTGGGAGAAGGGTTCGTCTCCGCCCTCCTCGCACCCTTCACACGTGAGCTCCTGGGCTCCGGTCCGGAGGTGCTGGGCTGGATCCTCTCCGCTCAGGCCATCGGCGGCGTACTCGGCGCCCTCTGGTCGACTCGCGTGGCGGACCGACGGTCGCCGTTGCACCTGCTCGCAGTCGCGGCGCTCGTCGCTGGAGTCCTGCTGCTGGTCGTCTTCACGTACCCGCTCGGATACCCGGCCGTGTGGCCGGCAGCGGCCCTGACGGCTCTCGCCGGCGCTCCATTCGCCGTTGTGGCGGCGATGCAAGGAACCCTGCTGCAGACTCAGAGCCCACCCCACGCTCGAGGGCGAGTGTTCTCCCTGTTCTGGGGCGTGGCCTCCCTGGCGCAGCTGCTCGGCACCGGTCTGGCGGGCGCGCTCGCCGAGCGTTTCGGCAGCATCGTCGTGGTGCTCGACGGTGTCGCCTACGTCATCGCTGGCCTCCTCGGCCTCGCAGCGGCACGCCGCATGCATCGACGGGGCGGCCTCGCTCCGGGAGGGAGATGACCCGATGTCACACGGAATGCCCGAGAGCCCGCCCCTGCTGGGTGCTCTCGGCCACGGGGTCCGACGACGCACGGCAGAGGCGCGCTGATTCGCTGCCGTTCACGTCGCTAGGCTTCGTGCATGAGCTCGCCGACGAGATCACCGAACCTCCCAGTAGGCCGTGCACGATACGACGGGCTCGCGGACTGGTACGACGCCCAGATGGCGGAAGGACCCCACCGGGACGCCGTACTGCGAGAGACCCTCCCCCGAGGAACCGGCGAGTGCCTGGACATCGGGTGCGGCACAGGCAGAAACCTGACCATCCTCGAAGAGCTCGGCTGGACCGCCACCGGTGTCGACATCTCCGAGGACCAGCTTCGCCTGGCGCGTCAGCGCTGCCCCCGCGTACACCTGGCCGACGCCGAGGACCTCCCTTTCGACTCCGAATCCTTCGATCTGGTCTTGAGCGCATGGACGTCAACGGACGTCGACGATTTCAGCCGCATGGTCAGCGAAGCCGCACGGGTACTGCGTCCCGCCGGGAGGCTCGTCTTCTACGGGGTGCATCCGTGCTTCAACGGACCACATGTGCACAGCCTCCCCGCCGGTGAAGTCGTCGTGCACACGACCTATCGGGAGGCACGACGGCATGAGTCCGCCCCCTGGTGGGGTGAAGACGGCATACGGCACAGAGTCGGCGGCATGCGCCAGGTTCCGCTGGCGGAGTTCCTGAACGCCTTCGTCGACGCAGGACTCCGGATCGAGAAGGTGACCGAGCCGGGTGAGAAGGACGTCCCGGTCTCCCTCACCCTTCTCGCGTCCAAGGACCGGTAGCCGGAGCAGGCACTCAGATCGAACTAGGCTCGGTCCATGATGAGCAGCGAGTTCGCGATCTTCCTCAACGGCTCGTACGGAGTGGGCAAGTCCTCGACCCTCGATCACCTCGCTGACCTCTTCGCCGAGGCCGACCTCCCGTTCAGCCTCTTCGACGTGGACTGGTTCCACCGCTCCTGGCCGCCTGCCTCCACGGACCCCCGGAATGTCCTGACCGAAGCCGACAACATCCGCGCCGTCTGGAGGAACTATCGCCGGACCGGGCCGCGGACGCCGATCATCGCGGGTGTGATCGCCGAGGACGACGACGTGGAGCGCTACGAGCAGTGCTTCGAACTCCCCCTGAGGATCGTGCACCTCACCGCTTCGCCGGACGTGGTAGAACGCCGACTGCGAAGTCGATACACCCCGCAGCAGCACAGTGCGCTGACCTGGCACCTCGAAGAGCAGGGACGTTTGACGCGGAAGCTTCATCGGTTCCCCGCTCACGACCTGGTCCTCGACACGGACCACTGCACGCCGGCCGACGTCGCCTCTCGCATCTTCGAGGAGTTCGCGCCGCGGCCGCACGACTGATCCGCTCCGGGTCGCACGTGTCGAGGGGCCGAGCCGAGGATCGCAACCACATCCGGTGTCCCCGGTCAGGGCCTCGTCCAGGGCTGCGTCCGACTGCGGGCGCGGATCCTGTGATCCCGTGACACTCATGTCCCCATCCGTTCCCGTCGATCCGGTGAGGTCCTTCGTGCGGTTTCCGCGGTGCGCGGACCTTCACGTTGGCAGAAGGGTTCGACATCCCGGTGCCGCCGGCGGGTCCCGTCGGCCCTTGTGGTCCCGGTCGCCCCGTGTCACGGTGTGCCGATGGACCGCGTGCGCAGAATGCTCCAGGGACATGTCGAGGACGGGCGCCTGCCCGGGGCCGTGGCGCTCCGTTCCCGGTCCGGTCACGTCGAGACGGTGGCGGTCGGGGTGCAGGATCTCGACTCCGGGACGTCGATGTCCCCGCGGACCCTGTTCCACTGGGACTCCCTGGGCAAGCCTCTCACCGCCGCCCTCGCACTCACCTTCGTGGCGGACGGCAGCCTCGCCCTCGACTCCCCCGTCGAGCGCTGGCTGCCGGAGCTCGCCGGTCAACGGGTCCTCGCGGAGTCGAGCGGCCCGCTCACCCAAACGCTCCCGCTGCGACGCTCGGTGACCGTCGAGGACCTGTTGACGCTGCGCGGGGGGCTCGGGTTCACCACCGATTTCGAGTCCCCGTTCACCGAGGCCCTGATGGAGTGGCTCGAGGAGGGTCCGGGCCCGCGCGCCCTTGACCGTGACTCCTTCCTGGAGGCGGCCGGCCGGATGCCGCTCGCGCACCAGCCCGGCGACGGCTGGACGTACAACACGGGCAGCACCCTGCTCGGGCTGCTCCTGGAGCGGGTGGGCGAGGGGACGCTGGAGACGCTGATGTCCGAGCGCCTGCTCGAACCGACCGGGATGCGCGATGCGCGCTGGCACGTGGGCCCTTCCGATCGCGGGCGCTTCGCGGCCCGCTACGGACCCGCCGAGGACCCCGACGCTCCGCTGCAGCTCATCGACCCGCCGGACGGGCGGCATGCGACAGCCCCGTCGTTCCCCGACGGCGCAGGAGGCCTGATCGGGACCGCGGAGGACTGGCTCGCCTTCGGCACGATGCTGCTCGAGGGCGGGCGCGCCGAGGGCCGTCAGGTGCTTCCCGGCCAGCTGGTGGAGCGGCTCCTGACCGACCACCTCACCGCCGCCCAGAGGCAGCGAGCCGGGTTCTTCCTCCAGACGGGTGAGGGCTGGGGGTACGGCGGAAGCGTCCGCCCGGACGGCAGCTACGGCTGGACGGGCGGCGCCGGCACCTGGGCACGCGTGCACCCCGGCCGTGGCGAGGTGAGCGTCCTGATGACCCAGCTCGCCCTCGACGGGCCTCAGGGCTCGGCGGTGCTCGACGATTTCGAGGGCCTGGTCCGGAGCACTTCTGCATCGCGCTGACCATGCGCCCGGGTCATTCCTGCACCGCCGGCGGGGAGTCCGACGAACCCTCCCTCGGCACCCGGTCGCGCGGACGCCGCCGGTGACCACTGCGGCCGCCGTCTCACCACCGGATCGGCACTCGTCGCCGGTGCGCCGACGCCAACTTCTTCGCCAGCTCCGCTGCCCCGAGGACGTGCTCGGACCCGTCGGCACCGTCTGTCGCCTGGAGGAGACCGCTCCCTGCCTCTCGGTCCCCGATCACGACGAGAACGCTCGCCCGCACGCGCCGCGACGTGCGGATCCTGCTGCCCAGGCTGCCCTCGCGCAGCACCTCGACACGCAGCCCGGCCGCCCGCAGCGCGCGCAGCGCCTCATCGGCGGCGGAGTCCTGGGCCTCGCCGATGGGCATCACCACGGCATGCACCGGGGCGAGCCAAAGTGGCAGCCGTCCCTGGTAGCGCTCGAGCAGGGCAGCGGTCACCCGCTCCATCGCGCCGACGGTGCCGCGGTGGATCATCACCACCTGTTGCAGTGAACCGTCGCGGTCGCGGTAGGTGAGGTCGAAGCGCTCGGGCTGGTTGAAGTCCAGTTGCACTGTCGCGATGGTCTCCTCGCGGCCTCGCCCGTCGCGCACCTGGAGGTCGAGCTTGGGCCCGTAGAACGCGGCTTCGCCGTCGGCCTCGAGCAGCTCGAGCGCCTGGCCGGCCAGCACGTCCAGGGCCGCCGAGCGCAGCGCGTGCTGGTTTCGCTCCCACTGCTCCTCCGAGCCCAGCCAGGCATCGCTCCCGTCCCGCAGGGACAGCCTGACGTGGTCGATGGGCAGGCCCAGGATGCGCTGCGCCCTCACGGCGGAGCGCAAGGCCGCCACCACCTCGGCGCGAACCTGGTCGGGACGACAGAACACGTGGGTGTCATCCAGGGTGATCTGGCGGACGCGCTGCAAGCCGGAGACGACGCCCGAGCGCTCGGCCCGGAACATCGGCGCCAGCTCGTTCAGCCGCAGTGGCAGGTCCCGGTAGGACCGCTGCCGGGAGGCATAGACCAGCGCGTGGTGAGGACAGTTCGCGGGGCGCAGGACCACCTGGTCTCCGCCCAGCTCCATCGGCGGGAACATGTCCCCGGCGAACTTCGCCCAGTGCCCGGAGCGTTCGAAGAGTGCACGTTTTCCGAGCACAGGGGTGTGGACGTCGAGGCAGCCGTCCTCGTGGGCGAGGTCCTTGGCCAGGCGTGCCAGCTCCTCGCGGATCGCGGCCCCGGCGGGCAGCCACATCGGCAGCCCGGAGCCGGCCAGCGGGTCGGAGGAGTACACCTGCAGATCGCGATTGAGATCTCGGTGATCGAGCAGGTCGTCGTGCGGGGTCATCGTGTGTCCTTCGGGTCACGACCACAGAGTGTCCGCCCGGCCCCGGAAATGAAGAAGGCCCCGGATCACTCCGGGGCCTGGTGGATGCTGTGGTGATCAGGGCACGACAGCGGCGCCGGAGGGTTCCGGCGTCGTGGTGACCTGAGCGTTGACCATGCCGGGAACATACCACGGGCGGTTCCTGCGAGGACGGCGGCCTGGACCTGGACCTGGCCCGCACGGTGCGGCAGAGGATCAGGATCATCCCGCAGCGGGGACGAGGGGCGGACGCGAGAGGCGAGCGGATCCCCCGCATATCGCGAACGTATCCGTTTCCGGATACGCCCCGGCAACGGGCCCGCGCGTTCAGTGGAGTCATGAGAACTCACAGCACCCCGTCCCCCTCGCCCGTCGGTCGATCCCGTCCTGCTCCCCTGCGCGAATCGACGCCACGCCGCTCCCGCGCCGCCCGCATCGTGGGCGCGGCCCTGCTGCTGCTCACCCTGCTCGCGTCCCTCGGAGTCTTCGCGGTCGCGGTGCGGGGCGCGATCTCCCCCGGGGCGCCGCCGCTGCCGATCGTCGACCTGCTGCCCGGCGACGCCCTGGACGAGAGCGATGGCCTGCTGCCCGAGGACCGCACGGTCACGGTGCACGAGGACGAGCTGCCGGCGATCGCGAACCTCGATGCCTCCCTGCTCACCGCCCTGCGCGCCGCGGCCGGCGACGCCGCGGAGGACGGGGTCAGCTTCCAGGTCAACAGCGCCTGGCGCTCCCCGGCTCTCCAGGAGAGCCTGCTCGAGGACGCGGTGGAGCGGTACGGATCACGAGAGGAGGCGGCGCGCTGGGTGGCCTCGCCCGAGACCTCCTCGCACGTGCGCGGCGAAGCGATCGACCTCGGGCCGGTGGATGCGACGTCGTGGCTCTCCCAGCACGGTGCCGAGCACGGCCTGTGCCAGACCTACGCCAACGAGCCCTGGCACTACGAGCTGCGCCCGGAGGCGGTGGAGGACGGCTGCCCCGAGCAGTTCCTCGACCCGACGCACGATCCTCGGCTGCAGTCCTGAGCCCCGGCCGCCCCGCGGACCGTAGGGTGCGAGCATGCGCGTGCTGATCGTGGAGGACGAGACCTATCTGGCCGAGGCGGTCCGCGACGGTCTGCGCCTCGAGGCGATAGCGACCGACGTCGCCGCGGACGGCCATGCGGCGCTCGAGCTGCTCGCGGTCAACGACTACGACGTCGCCGTGCTGGACCGGGACGTTCCCGGCCCGTCGGGCGACGAGATCGCCCGACGCATCGTCGAGGGCTCCACGGGCACCGCGATCCTGATGCTCACGGCGGCGGACCGCCTCGACGACAAGGAGTCCGGATTCCGGGTCGGGGCCGACGACTACCTCACCAAGCCCTTCGCGATGCGGGAGCTGGTGCTCCGACTCCGCGCCCTCGAGCGGCGCCGCACCCGCGCGCGTCCTCCCGTCCGGGAGATCGCGGGCCTGCGCGTGGACCCGTTCCGCCGGGAGGTGTTCCGCGACGGCCGCTACGTGGCGCTGACCCGCAAGCAGTTCGCCGTGCTCGACGTCCTCGTCGAGGCCGACGGCGGGGTGGTCAGCGCGGAGGAGCTGCTGGCCCGGGCCTGGGACGAGAACGCGGACCCGTTCACCAACGCCGTGCGCATCACCGTCTCGGCGCTGCGACGGCGTCTGGGCGAGCCGTGGCTGATCCTCACGGTGCCCGGCGTCGGCTATCGCATCGCAGCCGACGAGAGCCGATCGACCGGAGGCGGCGGGGATGGCTGAGCACCCCGCCCGTCTCCCGGGCCTGAGCGTCCGCTCCCGCCTCGCGCTGAGCTACGCGGCCTTCCTCCTGCTGGCTGGTGGGCTGCTGCTGGCGGTGGTGTGGGTGTTCCTCCTGCGCTACGTGCCGGACACGGCCATCGCGACCCGCGGCGGATTCGTGCCCAACCGTTCCGACCTGGTGCGCGCGTTCGGGCCCGCCGCGGCCGCCGCCATGGGGTTCCTGCTCGTGTTCGGCCTGGTCGGAGGGTGGTTCCTGGCCGGGCGGATGATCGCGCCGCTGGAGAGGATCGGTCAGGCCGCACGTGCTGCGGCAGAGGGCTCCCTCTCGCACCGCCTGCGCCTCCCGGGGCGACAGGACGAGTTCCGCGAGGTCGCCGACGCCTTCGACCTGATGCTCGAGCGGCTCGAGGACCATGTGGGACAGCAGCGGCGCTTCGCCGCGAACGCCTCGCACGAGCTGCGCACCCCGCTCGCGACGACGCAGGCGATGCTCGAGGTCGCCCGCGCCTCGCCGTCGGCGGCCGACGCGGAGCTGCTCGAGAGGCTGCAGAGCGTCAACTCCCGCGCGATCGCCGTGACCGAGGCGCTGCTGCTGCTCAGCCGCGCCGAGACCCGGTCCTTCGACCCCGAGCCCGTCGACCTCTCGCTGCTCGTGGAGGAGGCGGCCGAGATACTCCTGGGCACCGCGGAACGACGAGGGGTGAGCGTCGAGGTCGACGGCGGGGAGGCGTGGACGCTCGGCTCCCCCGCCCTGCTGTCCCGGCTGGCGGCGAATCTGCTCGAGAACGCGATCGTCCACAACCTCGATGCCGGCGGGACCGTCGTCGTGCGCACGGGCACCGTCTCGGGCGGCTGCCGGCTCGAGGTGGAGAGCACCGGCGCGCCGCTCAGCGCCGAGCTCGCCCGCACCCTTGTCGAGCCCTTCCGGCGCGGGGCGGACCGACGGAGGGAGCCGCAGGGAGACCATGTCGGGGCGGGCCTCGGACTCGCGATCTCGCACAGCATCGTCGCCGCTCATGCGGGCACGCTCGACCTGACTCCACGCGACGGCGGCGGGCTCGTGGTCACCGTGCTCCTTCCCGGTCACAGCCCGGTCCCCGGCGTCCACCGCGAAGGCGCGGACCCCGACAGGGCGCGGTGACGTGTCCGAGGTGCTCACCGGCTCCGCCTCGGCACGCCGTACGGTAGGGCGCAGAGCCGGGGCCCCCGGTGCAGGACGTGAGGAGACATGCCGTGGACGGGATCGCGCTGCAGAGCATCGCCGGGGCACGCGCCGTGGAGCTGCCCGCGAGCGGCATGGAGATGCCGTTCGGCCCGGGCGCCGAGGTCGCGAAGGTGCTCGGGAAGATGTTCCTGCTGCTCATCGACGTGAAGGGCACGCCTGTCGTGGTGCTGAAGGCCGAGCCGCGCGACGCCGAGGCGCTGCGGTCCACGCATCTGGAGATCACGCCCGGCTACCACATGAACAAACGCCACTGGATCACGCTGAACCCCGGCGCCCTCGAGGCGGAGTTCGTGCGCGAGCTCGTGACGGACTCCTATCTGCTGGTCGTGGAGTCGCTGCCACGGACTCGGCGCCCCGTGGATCCGCAGACCTTCCTGGCCGCGGAGGGCGGGGCCACTCCTCCGTCGCCGTGAAGTCTCACCCGAGAGCGGCGAGGACCTCCGGCAGCGCCCTTCCTTCGTGGTCAAACATCGCCTGGTTCTCCCACGCGTTGCCGGAGGTGGGATCCCCCGGATCCCAGCCGGCACCATCGACCGCCGTCCACGCCGGCTCCCAGTAGACAGCTCCGCGACCGCGGCCTCCCACGGCGGCGACGGTCAGATCCTGCACGGCCCGGAAGAGCGCTGCCTGCCCGGACGGGGTGGCCGGGTATCCCTCCGGGAGCGGCATGGAGGCGTCGACGATGTTGGGGAACGGCACGCGCGGATCGTCCTCGAGGGTGAACGGGTACGCGGTCTCGACCACGACCACGTCCCGGCTGAAGCGCGTCCCGAGCACGGACACCGCCTGCTGGAGGTCCGCGAGGGTGCCGTGCCAGTAGGGGTAGTAGGACAGGCCGATGAGGTCGAAGGGCACCTCCCGGGCGACCATCTCGTCGAACCACTCGGCGAGGCCCTCGATGCCGTCATGGATGTTCGTCAGGTGGAGCATCACCTCGGCAGCGGGGAACACCTCTGTCACCGCCCGGCTGCCCGCGGTGAGGAAGCGGGCGAGATCTCCCCACCGCGCGCCCTCGACCCCGTCGGCCTCGTCCACGTCCCAGGTCTGGCCGTGCGGCCACAGCATCCCGGGGTTGATCTCGTTTCCGACCTGGACCATCGCCACGTCGATCCCCGCCTCGCGCAGGGCGAGGAGGGTCGAGCGGGTGTGCTCGGCGACCGCCCCGGCCAGACCGCCGACGTCCATCTCGGCCCAGGCAGCGGGCACGTGCTGAGCCCCCGGATCGGTCCACTCGTCGGAGTAGTGGAAGTCCACCAGCACGTCCATGCCCGCCCGATCGATCCGGCGGGCCATCTCGACGGTGCGCTCCGGGGTGCAGTACCCATCGGCGGGATCGACCCAGACGCGCAGGCGGCCGAGGGTCGCACCGTGCTCGGCCATGATCTCCACCGGGTCCACCATCCGTGCCCCATCGGCGGAGGTGTACGAGGCACCGTGCTCCTCGTTCTTCGGCACGCCGGAGAGGTCGACCCCGCGCACCGTCCGAGGGACGACTCCTGGATGGATCTCGAGGTCGTCGACGCGGGCCCAGACCCCACTCCCTCCCCGGACGCGGAGGGACACCTCGAGTACGCCACCAGTGCCCTCGATGCCGACGGTGAGATCGAGCCACTCCCCTGCCGAACCCGTGACCGGGACGTTCACCTCCCCGCTCCGCCCACGGGAGCGCAGCACCAGACGTGCGGCGGTGCCGTCACCGCCGGCACGCACCCGGGCTCGCAGCACCCGGTCCCCGCCTCGACCGACGACGACCTTCTGACCGACTGAGGCCTCCTCGCCGCACGCCGGCTCGAGGTGGAGAACATGCTCCCGCTCGCCGTCGGAGACGACTGAGACCGCCGACGGCGCCGCATCGACCGACCAGTGCGCGAGTCCCTCGGCGAAGCCGGGATTGCGCAAACGGCCGGAGCGGCGGTCCGCATGGGCCGGTGCGTTGCCGACGGCGCCGAGGGCGAGGGCTCCGCCGAGGCCGAGTCCAGCGAGGCGTCTGCGGGAGACGTCGCGGGGATCGTCGAGGCGGGTGCTGCGGGTGGACATCATCGTTCTCCCTGTCGTCCTGGGTGAGCAGTCGGGGGCGGGGCCATCGTCAGTCGACGACGACCGGGGCCGGGACGGGCAGCCGTGTCGTGGCGACCCCTCCGGCCGGGATCTCGAGCTCGGCCCCGTCCCCGACGGAGATGCGCGTGGGCCGTGCGGTGTGGTTGAGAGCGATGAGGTGGCGCGTGCCGTCGTCCGCGACGCGCTCGAGCAGTTCGACGTCCTCGGGCAGGTCCTTGGGTGCGAGGCCCGCGGCGGCGCAGGGCTCCGCGAGCACCGCGGCGAGGTCCTCGACATCGAGGTCCGCGGCGAGGTACCAGGCGTGGCCGGCACCGTGGGCGTGGTGCGTCGCGCCGACGCCGCCGGGCAGCGGGCCGTCCGCGAAGCGTCCTCGCGCCTCGGCGCCGACGAGGCGGAGGTCCTCGGTCCAGATGCGGGCGCGAAGTGCTCGACCATCGACGTCGAGGAGCGCCTCCTCTCCGTCCCGCAGGGGGCAGAACTCGTGGACCTGGACGCCCAGAACGCTGGAGAGGGCGGCGTTCAGACCGCCGGCGCGCACGCCGTCCTCCGCATCCACGACACCCGAGAAGGGGCCGACGACGAGGTTCCCGCCCGCGGCGACGTATCCGTCCAAGTTCACGGCGGCGGCGTCCGTGAGGAGGTACGAGGCGGGAGCGAGCACGAGGCGATACGCGGAGAGGTCGTCCTCCGGATGGGCGAAGTCGACCGCGAGGTGGTCGCGCCACAGCCGCTCGTACCAGGTCCGGATCTGCTCGCGGTGGCCGAGGGCTGCCGCAGGTCGCCACGGGAGGTCCTGCGCCCAGTGCGACTCCCAGTCCCACAGGATCGCGACGTCGGCCGCGACCTGGGATCCCCTCAGGTCGCCGAGGTCGCCGAGGCGGGCCCCGAGCTCGGAGACCTCGCGCCAGATCCGGCTGTCGGTGCCGGCGTGCGGGAGCATCGCCGAGTGGAACTTCTCGGCGCCCTTCCGGGAGGCACGCCACTGGAAGAACATCACTGCGTCGGCCCCGCGGCCGACGTGGGACAGCGAGTTGCGGGCCATCTCTCCCGGCTGCTTGGCGACGTTCCGCTCCTGCCAGTTCACGCCGGAGGTGGAGTGCTCCATGAGCATCCAGGGGCGGCCGCGGGCGAGGGAGCGGGTGAGGTCGGCGTCGAGGGCGAGCTCGACGAAGTTCCGCGGGTCGGCGGCGACGAGGTAGTGGTCGTTGGCGACCACGTCGACCTCGTCCGCCCACTTCCACAGATCGATGTTCGGGCAGGTGTGGGCCATGAAATTCGTGGTCACGGGCACGTGCGGGGTGAGCTCCCGCAGCACGTCGCGCTCGGTGCGGAAGCAGTCGAGGATCTGCTCGGAGCTGAAGCGGCGCCAGTCCAGCTCCAGTGCGGGGTTCTGCACCGAGGGCGTGGGCAGGGGAGCATGCACGTCGGCCCACTCACCCAGCACCTGGCCCCAGAAGGCCGTGCCCCAGGCGGTGTTCACGGCCTCGAGAGAGCCGTAGCGGCCGGCGACCCACTCGCGGAACGCGTCCTGGGCATGCTCCGAGAAGCTCTCGCCGACCGGGGCTCCGTACTCGTTGTGCACATGCCACAGGGCGAGCGCGGGATGGTCCCCGTAGCGTTCGGCGAGAGCGCGGGTGATCCGTACGACCTCCGCACGGTATGCCGGGGCCGACGGGCACGCCATCCCGCGCGACCCCGGGCCGAGCGCGCGACCCTGACGATCGACGACGCGCGCGCCGGGCTCCTCACGGAAGAACCACGCAGGAGGGGCGGCGGTGGGGGTGCCGAGGTCGATGCGTATCCCATGACTGTGGAGGAGCTCGAACACCTCGTCGAGCCACTCCCACCGGTACTCGCCCCGACGCGGCTCGAGACTCGCCCACGAGAACATGCCGATGCTCACGAGGTTCACCCCCGCCTCCTCCATGAGCCGGACGTCCTCCGCCCAGGTCTCGCGAGGCCACTGCTCGGGGTTGTAGTCCCCGCCGAAGGCGAGGCCCTCGACCCTCAGCGGCCACATGGGCCGAGTGGCGGAGAGGGGCTCGGAACGGGAGCCGGAAGGCGACGAGTGGCCCACGGCGTACTGGAATCGATCACGGTGCATGGATCAGGACTCTGACACGAAAGCGGACGCCTTGCAAGCATCTCCGCGATCCATTGACTGTGAACGATTCCAGCTCTACGATTCCCGCCAGGCCGTCCATGACCGGGGCGCCCGTTCATCGCAAGGAGGCGAGCATGACCAGTGCCATCCATCCCCCGCAGCGCCTGAGGCCCTCGCGCCGTCAGGTCCTCGGTGCGGCGGCGCTCGGAGGGGGTGCGCTGACCTCCGGGCTCCTCTCGGGCTGCGGCGCGGCATCCGGGGACGGCGTCGACCCGCTGACCTTCTGGACCTGGGCACCTGGCATCGAGGACGTCGTGGCCGAGTGGAACGCGGAGAACCCCGAGGTGCCCGTGCAGGTGAGTCGCCAGGACGCGGGAGACGCGTCGGTCACGAAGCTGCTGACCGCCGTGCGCGCCGGCAACGGCGCCCCGGACCTGGTACAGGTCGAGTACCAGGCCATCACCTCGCTGGTCGCCGCGAACGCCCTCGCGGACCTCTCCGCGGATCTCTCCCCGTGCACGGCCGAGCATTTCGCCGAGGGCATCTGGTCCTCCGTCGGACTCCAGGGCGGCAGCGTCTACGCCATCCCCCAGGACACCGGCCCGCTGCAGTTCTACTACCGTCAGGACGTCTTCGACGAGCTCGGTCTGGCAGCTCCCACCACGTGGGAGGAGTATGCCGAGACAGCGCGCGCGATCCACGAGGCCGACGAGTCGATGCACCTGGGCACGTTCTCCTCGACCGACCCGGGTCTCTTCGTCGGCCTCGCCCAGCAGGCCGGCGCCTCCTGGTGGGAGATCGACGGAGAGCGCTGGAAGGTTGCGATCGACGCCGAGCCCACCCGTCGGGTCGCCGAGTACTGGGGCGGCCTCGTCGAGGAGGGGGTGATCGCGAGCGAACCCATGTACACCCCTCAGTGGAACGCCGCGCTGAACGACGGCTCGCAGGTGGGCTGGGTCAGCGCCGCCTGGGCGCCCGGCGTGCTCGCCGGCAACGCCGGATCCACCGCCGGGCTGTGGCGGATGTCCACGATCCCGCAGTGGGAGGACGGCGGCACGGCGACCGGGAACTGGGGCGGCTCCACCACGGCGGTCACGGTCGACTCCCCGCGACGCGCCGAGGCCGTCCGCTTCGCGGAATGGATGAACACCTCCTCCGACGGGGTGCGCGCCCTGGTGCAGAAGAGCGGGGTGTTCCCCGCCGACCAGACCGGTGCGGCCAAGGCGCTCTCCGCGCCGCCGGAGTTCTTCCCCGAGCAGGCGGACTTCTACGAGCTCGCCACCGACAATGCCGAGGGCGTCCTGCCCTTCACCTTCGGGCCCAATGTCAACGTCGCGTACTCGATCTTCAACGACGCCTTCGCGACCGCGACCCGACAGGGCACCGCCGGGGCCTTCGTCGAGGCGCTCGGCACCATCCACACCGGCACCGTGGCCGATCTCGAGAACCAGGGGTACGACCTCGCATGAGCACCCTCAGCACCACTGCCTCCATCCTGCGTCGTCGCACCGATCGCTTCGGCTACGTCTTCATCGCCCCTGCGGCGATCTGCTTCCTCGTCTTCCTCGCGCTGCCGATCGGGTACGCGATCCTGGTGAGCTTCCGACGCGAGCAGGTCGTCGGGCTCGGCCTCGGCCCCGGCGGCCGCGTCGAGGGATGGGCCGGCCTGAGCAACTACGTCCAGGTGCTGGCCGATCCCGAGTTCCTCGCGAGCGCTCTGCGGGTGCTGGCCTACGGACTCGTGCTGGTGCCCGTGATGCTCGGTCTCGCCCTGCTGTTCGCGCTGCTGCTCGACTCGCCCCGCGCTCGCCTCCGTCGAGCAGGTCGGATCCTGATCTTCCTGCCCTACGCGGTGCCGGCCGTGATCTCGTCGCTGCTGTGGGGCTTCCTGTACCTCCCTGGCACCAGTCCCTTCCATCACATGGCGGGCGTGCTCGGCGGCTCCCTCCCGGACGTGCTCTCCCCGCAGCTGGTGCTGCTGGCGATCGCCAACATCGGGATCTGGGGCGGCACCGGGTTCAACATGGTGGTGCTCTACACCTCGCTGCGTTCGGTGCCCGGGGAGCTCTACGAGGCAGCCACCCTCGACGGCTGCTCGGAGCTGCAGACGGCGCTGCGCGTGAAGATCCCGATGATCATCCCCTCCTTGATCATGACCTCTGTCTTCTCCATCATCGCCACCCTCCAGGTGTTCGCCGAGCCGATGCTCCTGCGCCCGCTCACCAGCTCGATCTCCACCACCTGGTCCCCGCTCATGCGGATCTACCGGGACGCCTTCACGGAGAACGACATCTACACCGCCTCCGCCGGGTCCGTGCTCGTGGCCCTGGCGACCTTCGTCATCTCCTTCGGCTTCCTGCGCCTCGTGCGCGGCCAGGCCTTCTCCCAGGAAGCACGGTGAACCGCGCCATGACCACCTCGATCGCGCCCGAGACCACCGCCCGTCCTGTCACCGCCGCCTCCGCCTCCCGGGGCGGAGCACGTCGGTCCTCCTCCGGGGCCGGGGTCGGTGCCGAGAGACCCTCCCTGGTCGCCACCGGGATCCTGCTGCTCGGAGCGCTCTACTGCCTGCTCCCGGTGCTGTGGGTGCTGATCGCTGCCTCCAAGAGCGCCGATGAGCTCTTCTCGACCTTCACCCTGGCGCCCTCCTCGCATCTCCTCCAGAACCTGCAGGACCTCTTCGCGTACCGGGACGGACTGTTCCTGCGCTGGGCCGGCAACACCGTCCTCTACGCGATCGGCGGCGCCTTCCTGTCGACCCTGGTCTCGGCCGCCGCGGGCTACGGGCTCGCGATCTTCGACTTCCGCGGGAAGCGGCTGTTCTTCAACGTGATCCTGGCGGGTGTCCTGCTGCCGGCAGTGATCCTCGCCGTGCCGCAGTACCTGCTCTTCGCACAGGCCGGGATCGCCAACACCTATTGGGCGGTTCTCCTGCCCAGCATCCTCAGCCCCTACGGGATCTACCTGGCACGGATCTACGCCGGCGCCTCGATCCCTCGGGAGATGGTGGAGGCCGCCCGCACGGACGGCGCCGGAGAACTGCGGATCTTCGCCCGCTTCGCGGTGCCGATGATGGCGCCGGGCCTGGTGACCGTGTTCCTGTTCCAGTTCGTCGGCGTGTGGAACAACTACATGCTCCCGTACATCATGCTCGGCGACGACGAGCTGTTCCCGATCACGGTGGGGCTCTCGACGCTCATGAACCAGGGTGCCTCGCAGCCGGCGATGTACACGACGGTGATCACCGGGTCGTTGGTGTCGATCCTCCCGCTCATCGCTCTGTTCCTCGTCCTGCAGCGCTACTGGCAGTCGGACCTGACCGGCGGCTCCGTCAAGGGGTGAGCGCAACCTCGCACGCGGGCTCGCCAGGGCCACGTCGGCGATACTTGCCCCAGTCGCCACCGCATCACGGCGACGCAGAGGAAGGAGCGACGTGGCCGAACCACGATCCGGCAGGACGACCAAGCGACCCACGATCTCCGAGGTCGCGCGGCGCGCCGGGGTCTCCACGGGAACGGTCTCGCGCTATCTCAATGGAGGGCACTGGGTCTCCCCCGAGGCGTCCAAGGCCGTCACCAGGGCGATCCGGGAGACAGGCTACGTCGCCAACGCCACCGCGAGGAAGCTCCGCACCGGCCGCAGCGGGACGATCGCGTTCGTGGTCGACGAGTCCCCCGCCCGCTTCTTCGAGGACCCCAACTTCGAGGCCCTGGTGGTCGAGGTGGGGGCCGCGCTCGCAGCCCGGGACCAGACGATGGTGGTGCTTCTCGCGGGGGACGAGGCGAGCGCGAACAGGGCCGAGGCCTTCCTCCAGACCAGCGGCGTCGATGGGGCGGTGACCGCCTCCGCACAGCCCGGGCACCATCTGTTCGAACGCATCCTCTCCGCAGGGATCCCGCTGGTGAACGTCGGCAGCCCGAGCGGGTACGAGAACCGCATCGCCTACGTCGCTGCGGACGACCGCGAGGGCGGACGGCTCATGGCCGAGCACCTGCTCGAGCGCGGGGCACGTCGCTTCGGCGTGATCGCCGGCCCCGAGCACTCCCCCGGCGGGATCCTCCGCCCGGAAGCCTTCGACGAGGCGATCAGCGCCGCAGCAGGAGACGGCGCTGAAGTCCTGGCGGTCCGGCACGGCGACTACTCGACGACCAAAGGCCGGGAGATCACGCGGGAGCTGCTCGCGACGCATCCTGATCTGGACGGGATCTTCGCCGCGAACGACCGGATGGCGCGCGGTGCGATCCAGGCGCTGCGCGAGTCAGGCCGCTCTGTCCCCGAAGACGTGCTGGTGGGGGGTTTCGACGACTCCGCCGGGGCCGACGGCGAGGATCCGCCGCTGACGACGATCCGTCAGGACTTCACGCGCATCGCGGTGGAGCTGGTCGACGCTCTCGCCAAGCAGATCGACGGCGGGGTGCGCACCAACGTGACCGTGCCGGTCCACCTCGTGGTCCGTGAGTCGACGGCGACCCCGGATGTCTGACGCCGGCCGGGGCATAGGAGCGCTCCAGTCCCTGGGGTGGGCGCTGCCGCTGGTCGGTCCGCTCGGAGCCGCAGCGCCGCTCGAGGAGTGCCCGCACCGTGTCGGCACCGCGCGGGAGGAGGCAGGGGGCTCGCTGCTGCTGTCCCGCGCCCCGTTGGAGCTGTCGCCCGCGCGGAGCGAACCCGCTTCGACAACCTTCTTGCGACCACGACCGTGGACGGCATTCTCGGGCATCTCGGGGTGATCCGCACGACGCCGCCCTTCGCCCGGATCGACCACGCCTTCGTGGGTCGGCACGTGAGCAGGCCGCACCCCGTCCACGAGACGATCCCGGGCACCGACCACCGGGCGCTCGAGGTCACCGTCTCCCCCGCTGCGTGAGTCCTCAGGGTGAGCGCTCAGCGCTGCTCGGCCCGGCGCACCATCTCGTCGATCCAGAGCGGTGCGAAGGGCGAGGTGCAGTTCGGCGGGGTCGGGTAGTCCTTCAGCACCTCGAGGCGCTCGCCGATGTCTTTGGCGCGCTCGCGCCGGGTCGCGTCGTGGATGCCGATCTCGGCGAGGCACTGGTTCATCGCCCACTGCAGGCGCTCGGGGGCGTCCTTCATCTCCGCCTCGATGGTCGCCAGCAGCGCGTCGAGGTCGAGGCCCTCCGGCGTCTCTCCGGCGGGGGCCTCGGCGATCAGGTCGCTGGTCAGCACCCAGCCGGCGCTCGCGACGACGGGATCGGGATCGGCGAACCAGGCCTCGCGCAGCGCCTCGCGGTGCGGGCTCTTCTTCACCATGTAGCTGACCAGCCAGTCGTGCACCTTCGGGGTCGGGGCCTCGCGAAGCATCGCGTCGAGCTCATCCTGCGAGTACTGCTTCGGACGGGAGATCAGCAGGGCGAGCAGCTTCGGGGTGGAGTCCTCGGCCGGCGCGGCCCAGAGGGCACGGGCGAGGTCTGGCCGGGTCTTCAGTCGCTTCGCGATCGCGCGGAGCGTCGTGAGGTTCACGGCGTGGTCGTCGCCGTGCTTCTGGTTCACGGCGCGCATGCGCTCGACGGCGAGCGCGGCCAGCTCCGTGTGGAGCGCGGCGACCTCGCCTGCGAGCTCGGTCTCGGTGCGCTGCGCGGCGGCGGTCATGGGTGCTCCTGCGGGCTCTCGGGAGCATCCAGGATACTGCCGAGAGCCGCGAGCAGCTCGTCGCGGGGACGTGCAGCGTCGATCCGGTGAGCGCTGGGCCTGTCCTCCAGCAGCGCTGCGAGCGCCTCGGCGTGGGCGACCGCATCGGCGGGGCCGACGTGCCGGTCGTTCGCCGCCTGCTCGGGCCGATCGGGCGCGGCCCGCCGGGCGGCCAGCCGCTCCGCGAGGGTCGCCGCATCGGCCACGAGCGCCGCCTCGACGAACCGTGCCCCGCACCCCGCCGCGAGCTGCTCCAGCTGCTCGAGGAAGGCGGGGCGGGCGAGGTACTGGCCGATCAGCACGTCGTGAGCGTCGGCCAGATGACGGCCGGCGAGCGCGAGGGCGAGGCGCCGGGCCTGGAGCCCCGCGGCCTGGAGGTCCTCCTCCCAGCCGCCGAGGGAGTGCTTCAGCTGATCGACGTCCAGGGCGAGGGCGAGGGGGCGCCGCGCCGCGAGCCGGGCGGCGAGGGTGGACTTGCCGCTGCCGGGCGCGCCGTTCAGCAGGAGGAGGACAGGAGCGCTCATCCCTGCAGTCTGGCGCACACGGACGGGCGGCGGGACCGGATCGCTCCGGTCCCGCCGCCCGTCGTGCCGATCAGCCGACGCTCGCTCGCGGCGCGCCGATGCCAGGATCGATCCGCGGCACGTCGCCCGCACCGGGGCGGATGTCGACCTCGAAGATGTCCAGCGGCAGGTACACCGTCGCGCAGGCGTTGGGGATGTCGACCACTCCCGAGAACCGGCCCTCGATCGGCGCGGCGCCGAGCAGCAGGTAGGCCTGCTCGGCCGACCAGCCGAAGGTGGTCAGGTACTCGATCGCGTGCAGGCACGCCCGCTGGTAGGCGAGGTGCGAGTCGAGATAACGCTGCTCCCCGTCGAGCGTCACCGAGGTGCCCGAGAAGCTCAGCCACTGCGAGTGCTGCGGGGCGGTGTTCCCCGGCATGAAGATCGCGTTCTCGGCGACGTTGTACTTCTCCATGCCGCCGTCGATCACGTCCACGTGCAGGTCGATGTACCCGCCCATCTCGATGCCGCCGCAGAAGGTGATCTCCCCGTCGCCCTGCGAGAAATGCAGATCGCCCACGGAGAAGTTCGCGCCGTCCACGAACACCGGGTAGAAGATCCTCGTGCCGCGGGTGAGGTTCTTGATGTCCTGGTTGCCGCCGTTCTCGCGCGGCGGGGCGGTGCGCGCGCCCTCCCCCGCGACCCGGTCGAACTCCTCCGCGGGCACACCGCCGAGGATCGCGCCGTCCGGCTCCGGCGGAAGCGCCAGGGCCGGCACCCGATCGGGGTCGGTCGCGATGAGCGCGGCCTCGCGGGAGTTCCACGTCCCCAGCAGGTCCGGGGAGGGAGCGGTGCCCATGAGGCCGGGATGGATCATGCCGGTGAACTCGACGCCCGGGACGTGGCGGGAGGTGGCGCGCTCGCCGCGGAAGTCCCAGATCGCCTTGTAGGCGTCGGGGAACTGGTCGGTGAGGAAGCTGCCGCCGTTGCGCGTGGCGAAGATCCCGGTGTATCCCCAGCCCTGGCCGGCCAGGGGCCCCGAGTCCTCCTGCGGGATCGGGCCGACGTCGAGGATGTCCACGATCAGCAGGTCGCCCGGCTTCGCCCCCTCGATGCGGAAGGGGCCCGACAGGGTGTGGACGGTGTTCAGCGGCGCGGTGGCCACGTCCTCGGCGGAGTCGTCGTTCTTGATGTACCCGTCGAACCATTCGCGGCAGTCGACGCGGAAGGTGTCGCCGGGCCTGACGCTGACGGCCGGGGGGATGTCCGGGTGCCAGCGGTTGTGACCGAGGATCTTCTGCTCGGTGAAGGTCTTCGCGGAGTCGAGGGGGAACACGTTCTGGGGCATGCTTCTCCTTCCACAGCGACGGGTCCGCCGATCGGCCCCGCCGGGTCCTGGGCCGGTCTCAGGGACGCGGCAGCCGCGCGTGGCGCGGGTCCGTCGTGGTGCGCGCGGCGGCGGGGCGGGCCCCGGGCACGCGATCGACGACAGAGGGTTCGTGGGCGCTCCTCGCGGCATGCTCCAGCAGCTGCCCGGCACCGGAGCCGAGACGGCCCAGTCGCGGGGCGCTGAGGCGGCGGCGGGCGGTCGCGCCGCAGTCGGGGCAGACGAGGTCCTCGTCGCGGGCGCTGATCGGGACGGAGCGCTCGTACTCGTGCGCGCTCTCGCAGCGGAACTCGTAGATCGGCATCCTCGCTCCTCCCGGCCGCGTCCTCGCAGGTGCTCCCCTCACTCTAGGCAGGTCGGCGCGGCGCCGCGAGGGATCGGGGAGAACTCGTGCGGGGCGAGAGGCCGCAGCGCCGACGACCACCCGGTCGAGCGGGCCGACGACGCCGCGGCGGTGCTCACAGGGGCAGCTTGAACCCCACGTGGCTCGGGGTGAAGCCGAGCCGGTCGTAGAAGCGGTGGGCGTCCGGGCGGGACCGGTCGGTGGTGAGTTGGGCCAGGCGCGCGCCGTGCTCCCGGCCCCAGTCCAGCGCCCAGGTCATCAGGGCGGTGCCGAGGCCGCCGCCGCGGGCCGCGCCCGCCACGCGCACCGCCTCGATCTGCAGTCGCGTCGCACCGCCGCGGGAGAGGGAGGGCAGCAGGGTCAGCTGCGCGGTGGCGACGAGGTGCCCGGCCCCGTCGCGCGCGGCGAGCAGCAGATGGGCCGGATCGCGATCGATCGCGGCGAGCGCGCGGGAGTAGGGGCTGAGGTCCTCGGCCTCCCGCTCCCTGCCCAGCACGTCGTCGGAGAGCAGGGCGACGAGCTCGGGCAAGTCCGTCTCCGCGGCGCGGTGGAGGGTGACGGGCCCCGTCGGCAGGTCGAGAGTGTCCAAGTGGGTCATGGCGCCATTGTCCGCGCCTCTCGCCCTCGTCGGCGGCGCGCACCGCTCGCTGCGGCCACAATGTCCTCATGAGCACCGCCCGCACGCCCTTCTCCCCCGGCACTCCGCGCAGCGCGCAGCTGTCCTTCTCCGATCAGCCGGCCTGGATCGCGGCGGACGAGGTGGTGGGCGGGTGGACCCTGCTGATCGGCGGGGTGGAGCAGTCGCACGTGGACCTCGAGGACCCGACGCACCTGGTGCACGAGTACCTGCGCCGGATGGGGAACGTGCTGGACGTGGTGCGGCCGGCCGGGGAGCCGCTGCGGATCGCTCATCTCGGCGGCGGGGCGCTGACCCTGGTCCGCTACGTGCAGGCGATGCGGCCCGGCTCGCAGCAGACGGTGATCGAGATCGAGCGGGAGCTGCCCACGCTCGTCACCACGGCGCTGCCGCTGCCGGAGGGCACCGACCTCGAGGTGGTGATCGGCGATGCGCGCGAGGAGCTCGGCGTGCTCGGGCGGGAGCCTCTGGACGCGATCGTGCTGGACGTGTTCTCCGGCGAGTCCTCCCCCGGCCACCTCGCGACCGCGGACTTCTACCGCGAGCTGCTCGCTCTCCTCGCACCGGACGGGCTGGTGCTGGTCAACGTCGGCGACGACGCCGGGCAGCGGTTCCTCGCCGCGCAGGTGCGAGAGCTCGAGACGGCTGCGGCCGACGCCGGGGTGCCGGGCGCGTGGACGCTCGCCGACGCGCAGCTGCTGACGCGGCCGGCCGACGGGAACATGGTGCTGCTGGCGGGCGGGGCGCTCGCCTCCCCCGCCGTCGAGGACTGGCGTGCGGCCTGGCTCGCCGCCGGCCCGCACCCGGCCGCGGTGCTCGATCCGCACGAGACCGAGGCGGCCTTCGGCCGCATCGGACGGCCCTGACCGGGACCACGACGACGGCCGCCGCCCCGGAGCGGGCGACGGCCGTCGTGGCGCGGGCGGCTCAGACGAGCTCGACCCGGGCGCCGGGGTCGTTCATGACGATCACGGGGGTGATGGTCGGGTGCCCGGCCGCACGGATCGCGCCGAGGTCGGCGCGCAGCAGCGGCGTGCCCGCGACCACGTGCTGCCCCGCCTGGACGAGGGTCTCGAAGCCCTCGCCCTTCATCTGCACGGTGTCCAGGCCCACGTGGATCAGCACCTCGACGCCGTCCACCAGGGTCAGCGCGACGGCGTGCCCGGTCGGGAAGACGTGCGCGACAGTGCCCTCGGCGGGGGCGAGGACCAGGCCGTCCTCGGGCTCGATCGCGAGGCCGGGGCCCATGATGCCCTGCGCGAAGGTCGCATCGGGAACCTGGTCGAGCGGCACGACGGTGCCCTCGAGCGGGCGGCGCAGGCGCACCAGGGAGGAGGCGCGCACCGCGGTCGCCGCTCCGCGGTCGGCCCCGTCGGCCGCGGGATCGAGGTCGGCGATCTCGTCCTCGGCGACGGGCGCGGCCGCACCGCTCATGATCCGCTCCATCGCGTCCTTCACGAACTGGACGGAGGTCCCGTAGATCACCTGGACGGAGTGCCCGCCCGGCTTCATCGTGCCGGCCGCGCCTGCGCGCTTCAGCGCCGCCTCGTCGACCTTGGAGACGTCCGCGAGCTCCATCCGAAGCCGCGTCGCGCAGTTCTCGATGTCGGTGATGTTCCCGGCGCCGCCGAGCGCGGCGAGGAAGGCGGTCGCGGTCGCGGCGTACTTGCCGTCGGCCGCGGCGTCCTCCCCCTCGACCCTGCCGTCGAGGGAGTCGTCGCGGCCCGGGGTCTTCAGGTCGAACTTCAGGATGATCGCGCGGAAGGCGAGGAAGTAGACGGCGAACCAGACGATGCCCATCAGCGGGATCGCCCACGGGTTCTGCGCCATGGGGTTCACCCAGCCGAGCACGAGGTCGATGAAACCGCCGGAGAAGCCGAAGCCCATCCGCACCGGGAGCAGGGCGCTGATCGCCATGGAGATGCCGGTGAACAGGGCGTGGACCACGTACAGTCCCGGCGCCAGGAACATGAACGCGAACTCGAGCGGCTCGGTGACGCCCACGAAGAAGGCGGCGACGGCGCTCGAGAAGAGCACGCCCGCGGCGACCTTGCGGCGCGAGGTCCTGGCGGTGACGTACATGGCCAACGCCGCGCCGGGCAGGCCGAACATCATGATCGGGAAGAAGCCGGTCATGTACTGGCCGGTGACGCCGTAGGTGCCGGTGCCGTCCAGGAAGTTGCCGAGGTCGTTGATGCCGGCGACGTCGAACCAGAACACGGAGTTCAGCGCGTGGTGCAGCCCGAGCGGGATCAGCAGGCGGTTCAGGAAGCCGTAGAGCCCGACGCCGAGGGGGCCCAGGGTCAGGATGAACTCTCCGAAGGCGACGAGGCCGCTGAACACCAGCGGCCAGATGAAGAACAGCACCAGCGCGAGCACGAGGGACAGCCCGGCGGAGACGATCGCGACCGACCGGCGGCCGGCGAAGAACGCGAGCGCGTCCGGCAGCTCCGTCTCCTTGAAGCGGTCATAGGACCAGGCGCCGATCAGGCCGCAGAGGATGCCCACGAACACGTTCTCGAGGTTCGAGAAGGCGAGGTTCACCTCCGCCTCCTCGATGCCCTGGAACAGGGCGACGTTCTCGGGAGCCAGCAGCGTGGTCACGACCAGCCAGGAGACGAGACCGGCGAGAGCGGAGGTGCCGTCCGGCTTGGTGGCCATGCCGATCGAGACACCGATCGCGAACAGCAGCGGGAGGTTGTCCAGGAGCGCGCCGCCGGCGGTCTGGAAGAAGACGCCGGCGAGGTTCGCGTCGTTCCCGGTGGCGGTGAGGATCCAGTAGCCGATGCCGCTGAGGATCGCGGCGACGGGCAGGACGGCGACGGGCAGCATCAGCGATCTGCCCAGGCGCTGGAAGAACTTCATCAGGGCCTCTCAGGAGGAGGGGCACGACGGAGCCCGCGGCGGGGCCGCGGGGCAGGGTGCGCCCGGTGGTGGTCATGGTCGGTGCGGGACGGGATCCGCCCCGCTCCCGGGTCCGGGATCACGCCGACGTCCGGTGTCGGCGCGGCAGGACCTGCCAGGTGTCCGTCGGTCCGGCGGCGTCGCCGGGTCGGTTCCCGGCGCGAGGGCCGACGGCGTGCGCGAGCCGCGTGGACGCTATCACGGTGCGGTGGGCCGGACGACCGGGGCCACAGCCCGGCCACGATGTGCATACAGAACCACGGACGTTCCCGCAGAATCCCCACGACGATCGCCTCAACCGCTCACTTCTGCATACACTCGTCCCATGCGGGCCAGTGACCGCGCCTACACGGCGCTGCGGGAGGAGATCGTGGACGGTCTCCTGCCGCCCGGTGCGCTGCTGGGAGAGGTCGAGCAGTCCCGACGCCTCGGCCTCTCGCGCACGCCGCTGCGGGAGGCGCTCGCCCGCCTGGTCGCCGACGGCCTCGCGGAGCCCGCCCCCGGTCGCGGTCTCGTGGTCACCGCCGTCTCCCTCGAGGAGGCGCGACCCCTGTTCGACCTGCGGATCGCGCTGGAGACCCTCGCCGCCCGCCGCGCCGCCGAGAGGATCGCCGCAGAGCCGGATCCCGCCGCGAGCGACGATGCCACGAGCGAGGAGCCCGGCCACGCCGAGCGCGGGCACCGCGGAGGCCTGCTCGACCTCGCGGCTCGCTTCGACGAGGCCGGGAAGCACCTGGCCGACGGAGAGGACCCCACCGGCTACTACGCCCTGACCGGTGAGCTGGATGCGGCGCTCGACGCCGCCAGCGGCAACACCTATCTGACCGAGACGCTGCGCGGACTGCGACTGCACCTGGGCCGGGTGCGGCGGCTGGCCCGCAACTCCCCCGGCCGCCTCGCCGACTCCGCCCGCGAGCACGGCGACATCGCGCGCGCGATCGCCGCCGGGGATCCCGAGCTCGCCGTCGCGAGCACCGTCGTCCATCTCCGCCACGCCCTGGCACATCTGCAGGGCGCCGGCACCGATCCGCTCGACCCCGCCCTCCAGGAGGCCGCCCCATGAGAGACCACGACGTCCGAGTCCACCGCTCGGAGGAGAACCTCGCCCGCGAGGACCAGCTGGCATGGAAGATGGCTCGCGTCGCCGTCGATCCGGTCGAGATCGAGCCCGACGTGGCCGAGATGATGATCAACCGCCTCATCGACAACGCCTCCGTCGCGGTCGCCTCCCTCGTCCGCGCCCCGATCGTCTCCGCCCGCGCGCAGGCTCTCAGCCACCCCGTCCCCGCCGGAGGTCAGGGATCGAGCGTGTTCGGCGTCGGGACCCTCACCTCCCCCGAATGGGCCGCCTGGGCCAACGGCGTGGCCGTGCGCGAGCTGGACTACCACGACACCTTCCTCGCCGCGGACTACTCCCACCCCGGCGACAACATCCCGCCGATCCTCGCCGTGGCCGAGCACACCGGCCGCACCGGCGCCGAGCTGCTGCGCGGCATCGCCACCGGCTACGAACTCCAGGTCGACCTGGTCCGCGCGATCTGCCTGCACGAGCACAAGATCGACCACGTCGCGCACCTCGGCCCCTCGGCCGCCGCCGGGATCGGCACCCTGCTGGGCCTCGACGAGGAGACGATCTTCCAGGCGATCGGGCAGGCACTGCACACCACCACCGCGACCCGCCAGTCCCGCAAGGGCGAGATCTCCACCTGGAAGGCCCACGCCCCCGCCTTCGCCGGGAAGATGGCCGTGGAGGCCGCGGACCGGGCGATGCGCGGACAGACCTCCCCGGTCCCGATCTACGAGGGCGAGGACGGGGTGATCGCCTGGCTGCTGGGCGGCCCCGAGGCCCGCTACACCGTGCCGCTGCCCGGGCCGGGCGAGGCCAAGCGCTCGATCCTGGACACCTACACCAAGGAGCACTCGGCCGAGTACCAGGCCCAGGCCTGGATCGACCTGGCACGCCGCCTGCACGCCGAGCACCCCGAGGTCACCGATCCCGCGAACATCTCCTCGATCGTGCTGCGCACCTCGCACCACACCCACTACGTGATCGGCTCCGGCGCGAACGATCCGCAGAAGTACGATCCCACCGCCTCCCGCGAGACCCTCGACCACTCGATCCCCTACATCTTCACGGTCGCCCTGCAGGACGGGACCTGGCACCACGCGCGCTCCTACGCCCCCGAGCGCGCCTCCCGGCCGGACACCGTGGCGCTGTGGCGGAAGGTCACCACCGAGGAGGATCCGGAGTGGACGCGCCGCTACCACTCCCTGGACCTCGCGGAGAAGGCCTTCGGCGGCCAGATCGTCATCACCCTCGCCGACGGCAGCGTCCTCGAGGACTCGATCGCGGTGGCCGATGCGCATCCGCTCGGCGCGCGCCCCTTCGGCCGCGAGCAGTACGTGGCGAAGTTCCGCACGCTGGCCGACGGTGTCCTCGAGGAGCGCGAGGTCGCCCGCTTCCTCGACGCCGCCGAGAACCTCGCCGAGCTGCCTGCCGGGGAGCTGGGGAGGCTGAACGTCCTGGCCGCTCCCGGCGTGATCGACCCGTCGGCCGCCCCGAAGGGACTGTTCTGATGCTCTCCTCGACCCGCACCCCTGCCCGGAAGCGTCAGGATCTGCGCGCCCTGCTCACGCCCGGGGCGGCGCAGCCCTTCCCCGGCGCGTTCACGCCGCTGTCGGCGAAGCTGATCGAGGAGAAGGGCTTCCCCGGGGTGTACGTCTCCGGGGCCGTGATCGCGAACGAGCTGGGCCTGCCGGACATCGGCCTGACCACCCTCACCGAGGTCGCCGCGCGCGGTGCCCTGATCGCCCGCAGCACCGACCTCCCCTGCCTGATCGACGCGGACACCGGCTTCGGCGAGCCCATGAACGTCGCCCGCACGATCCAGGAGCTCGAGGACGCGGGGCTGGCCGGCTGCCACATCGAGGACCAGGTCAACCCCAAGCGCTGCGGGCACCTGGACGGCAAGTCCATGGTCGACCTCGCCACGGCGACGAAGCGCATCCGTGCCGCGGCCGACGGTCGCCGCGACCCCTGCTTCCTCGTGATGGCCCGCACCGATCTGCGTGCGACCGAGGGCCTGGGCGCCGCGATCGACCGCATGAAGGCGCTCGTGGACGCGGGGGCCGACGCGATCTTCCCCGAGGCCCTCGCGGACCTCGGGGAGTTCGAGCAGGTCTGCGAGGCCCTCGACGTGCCGGTGCTCGCGAACATGACCGAGTTCGGGAAGTCGCAGCTGTTCACCCGCGCGCAGCTCGCCGAGACGGGCGTGGCGATGGTGATCTACCCGGTCACCCTGCTGCGCGCCGCGATGGGCGCGGCCGAGCGGGTGCTCGCCACGATCCTCGAGGAGGGCACGCAGGAGTCCCGCGTCCCCGAGATGCTCACCCGTGCGCGGCTGTACGAACTGGTGGACTATGAGTCCTACAGCGGTTTCGACGCCTCGGTCTTCGACTTCGAGGTCCCCGCCGCACAGCCCGGCCCCGACACCACCGCCGACGAAGGAGTGACCCCATGAGCCCGAGCAGCACCGCGTCGCCCGAGATCCGCAAGGGACTGAACGGCGTCGTCGCCGACGTCTCCGCGATCTCGAAGGTGAACCCCGAGACCAACTCCCTGCTGTACCGCGGTTATCCGGTCCCGCAGCTCGCCGCGTCCCAGCCCTTCGAGGCCGTCGCCCACCTGCTGTGGACCGGGGAGCTGCCGGACGAGCAGGAGCTCGCGGCGCTGCTGGAGCGCTTCCGCGCCCACCGCGCCCTGGACCCCACCGTCACGCAGACCCTCGACGCGCTCCCGAGGGACTGCCACCCCATGGACTCGGTGCGCACCGCCGTCTCGGTCCTCGGGGCGCTCGACCCCGCTGCCGGGGACTCCTCGCCCGCCGCGGAGCTCGCCAAGGCCGAGCGCCTGACAGCCCAGCTGCCTGCCGTGATCGCCTACGAGCAGCGACGGCGCCGCGCCGGCGGGCCCGTCGAGCCGATCCCTCCCCGCGAGGACCTCGACCACTCGCAGAACTTCCTGTGGATGACCTTCGGGGAGGAGGCCGCGCCGGAGGTGGTCGACGCCTTCCGCCTCTCGCTGATCCTGTACGCGGAGCACTCCTTCAACGCCTCGACCTTCACCGCGCGGGTGATCACCTCCACCCTCTCGGACCTCCACTCGGCGGTCACCGGAGCGATCGGCGCGCTCAAGGGCCCGCTGCACGGTGGGGCGAACGAGGCCGTGATGCACACCTTCGACGAGATCGGCATCCGGCCGGAGGAGAGCGGCGCGGAGGCGAAGGAGCGCGCCCGCGCCTGGATGGAGGAGGCGCTGGCGCAGAAGAAGAAGGTGATGGGATTCGGGCATCGCGTGTACAAGCACGGCGACTCGCGCGTGCCCACCATGAAGCAGGCGCTGGACGCGATGATCGCGCACACCGGCCGCGACGAGATCCTGGGCCTGTACGACGGGCTGGAGCAGGCGATGGACGAGGCCAAGTCCATCGAGCCCAATCTCGACTATCCCGCCGGACCCGTCTACCACCTCATGGGCTTCGACACCGAGCTGTTCACCCCGCTGTTCATCGCCGCGCGCGTGACCGGATGGACGGCGCACGTGATGGAGCAGCGGGCGTCGAACGCCCTGATCCGACCGCTCTCCCAGTACGACGGGGTCGACGAGCGGCCGGTGCCCGGGGCCTGAGCGGGGTCAGGCCCCGGGCAGGTCGGGCAGCGCCGCGGCGGCGGCGCGGATGTGCTCCGCGGTCAGTCGCGCCGCCTCCTCCGCCTCGCCGGCCCGGAGCGCGTCGAGGATCGCGTGATGCTGGGAGCGCAGCATCGCCGCTGTCGCGTCCCAGTCCTCGACCTTGGTGAAGGCCTCGAGGATCGGGGCGCGCAGGGACGCGCGGATCGCGCCGGTCATCTCCGCGAACAGCGCATTGCCGCCGGCGCGGGCGATCGCGACGTGGAACTCGGTGTCGGCGTCGTTGAAGGCCTCGCGGCTCACGTCCGGCCGGTCCATCCTCGCCAGGAGCTGCTCCAGCTCCGCGAGCGACTCCGCGTCCGCGCGCTCGGCGGCGAGCGCGGCGCTGGCCCGTTCGAGCAGGACCCTCGTCTCGACCACGTCGTGGACGGGGAAGTTCGCGAGCGCGACGTGCAGTCGCAGGAAGCGCTCGAGCGCGGCGCTGGGCAGCGCGGCGACGAAGGTGCCCGCCCCGCGGCCGGAGCCCACCTCGGAGCGGAGCACGCCGTGCGCCTCCAGCACCCGGATCGCCTCGCGCACCCCGGTGCGGCTCACCTGGAGCCGGGCGGCGAGCTCCCGCTCCGGCGGCAGCAGATCCCCGACGACGAGAGCTCCGGTCATGATCTGGTCCTCGATCGCGGCGATGACCAGCTCGTGCGTGCTGCGACGGGACACCGGCCCCCAGTCGGCGCCGCCCCCGTGAGCACGTCGCTGCGGTCCGACCTCTTCGTGGTGCGCGTTCTCGACCATCGCCCCGTTCTAGCACAGCCCGCCGCGAGAGCGCCCCGAGGGCTTGCCATGCCGCCCGCGCCGACCTACGATCCTCCTGTGGTCGGACCACACCGTGGTCTTCCCTTCTCCTCCTCTCCCGACTCACCAGGCACGACATCGACGGCGATGCAGTGCAGCACCGTCGCTGATGTGTGTCGGAGGTTCCCATGTACACCCCAGACCTCGCACCGCTGGCAGACAGCCTGATGCTGTCCTCGCTGGTGGCGATCCTGCCCCTGCTGACGATCTTCCTGACCCTGGGAGTGCTGCGCTGGAAGGCGCACTGGGCGGGCCTGTCGGCCCTCGCCGTCGCAGGCCTGGTCGCCACGATCGTCTACGGGATGCCCCTGGACCTCGTGGCCCTCTCGGCCTCCCAGGGCTTCGCCTTCGGGCTCTTCCCGATCATGTGGATCGTGCTGAACGCGATCTGGCTGTACGAGCTCACCGTGCGCAGCGGCCGCTTCGAGGACCTCCGCCTGGTCATCGACAAGATCTCCGACGACCCGCGGGTCCAGGCCATCATCATCGCCTTCTGCTTCGGCGGACTGCTCGAGGCGCTCGCCGGCTTCGGCGCTCCGGTCGCGATCACCGGCGTGATGCTCATGGCCGTGGGCTTCACCGCGATGCGCGCCGCGACCGTGGTGCTGATCGCCAACACCGCCCCGGTCGCCTTCGGCGCGATCGCCATCCCGATCATCACCGCCGGCAACCTCACCGGCATCCCGTACCAGCACATCGGCGCGATCATCGGCCACCAGGCGCCCTTCCTCGCCGCGGTCGTGCCGCTGTTCCTGGTGCTGCTGGTCGACGGCCGGCGCGGGCTGCGCCAGCTGTGGCCGCTCGCGCTCGTGGTCGGCCTCGTCTTCGCGATCAGCCAGTACGTCTCCTCGAACCTCATCTCCGTCGAGCTCACCGACATCATCGCCTCCCTCGCCGGGCTCGGCGCCGCGGTGCTCATGCTGCGCGTGTGGACTCCCGTCGGCGGGAAGGACGCGCTGGCGAACATGCGCCGCGAGCGGGAGACCGAGCAGGCCGACGCCCCGCAGGACACCACCGGCGGGGGTGCCGCGGTCGCCACCCGCACCCGCGCCGGCACGGCCCTCACCCCGGGCCGGGTGCTCATGGCCCTGTTCCCGTACCTGCTGGTGATCCTGATCTTCTCCGCCTCGAAGCTGGTGCCGGCGCTGAACTCGTCCCTGGCATCGACCGACCTGACGATCCACTGGCCGGGACTGGACGGGCGGGTGCTCACCGCCGCCGGGGAGGCCTCCACCAGCACCGTCTACACCTTCCAATGGCTCTCCTCGCCCGGCACGCTGCTGCTGATCACCGGGATCGTGGTCGCGCTCGTCTACCGGCTGGGCGTGCGCGACGCGGTCGACGTGTACGTCACCAACCTCGTGAAGATGCGCTGGTCGATCCTCACGGTCGCCGCCGTGCTCGCCCTCGCCTATGTCATGAACCAGTCCGGGCAGACCATCACGATCGGCACCTGGATCGCCGGCACCGGCGCCGCGTTCGCGTTCCTCTCCCCCATCCTGGGCTGGCTCGGCACCGCGGTGACCGGCTCGGACACGAGTGCCAACGCCCTGTTCGCCACACTCCAGCAGACCGCCGCGGAGAGAGCCGGGCTGGACCCGGCGCTGCTGGTGGCCGCGAACACCTCCGGCGGCGTGGTCGGCAAGATGATCAGCCCCCAGAACCTCACGATCGCGGCGACCGCCGTGGGCCTCGTCGGCCAGGAATCCGCGATCCTCCGTCGTGTGATCTGGTGGAGCCTCGGCATGCTCGTCGCGCTGTGCCTGCTGGTGGGGCTGCAGTCGAATGTGCTGTCCTGGATGATCCCGACTCTCTGACCAGCCCCACCACCCGCCCCGCACCACTCCGGACACGAAGGAGGACCCCATGGTCCAGCGACAGATCCCGCGCCCCGCCGAGCTCCTCGAGCTCATGAGGTTCAAGAAGATCGACCTCGACCCCAAGCGCCGCAGGCTCACCTCGGCGCTGACGATCGAGGACCTGCGCAGGATCGCGAAGCGACGCACCCCGGCCGCCGCCTTCGACTACACCGACGGCGCGGCGGAGCGCGAGATCTCCATGCGCCGCTCCGTGGAGGCCTTCGAGGACATCGAGTTCCACCCCTCGATCCTGAACGACGTCTCCTCGGTGGACACCAGCACCCATATCCTCGGCGGGAGCTCCGCCCAGCCGTTCGGCATCGCCCCCACCGGTTTCACCCGCCTGATGCAGACCGAGGGCGAGACCGCGGGTGCCACGGCGGCTGGCGAGGCCGGGATCCCCTTCACCCTCTCGACCCTGGGCACCACCTCGATCGAGCACGTCAAGGAGGCGAACCCGCTGGGACGCAACTGGTTCCAGCTCTACGTGATGCGCCGGCGCGAGATCTCCTACGGCCTGGTCGAGCGGGCGGCGCAGGCAGGCTTCGACACGCTGTTCTTCACGGTGGACACCCCCGTGGCCGGGGCCCGGCTGCGCGACTCCCGCAACGGATTCTCGATCCCGCCGCAGCTGAGCCTCGGCACCGTGGTCAATGCGATCCCGCGCCCCTGGTGGTGGTGGGACTTCCTCACCACCGCGAAGCTCGAGTTCGCCTCGCTCTCCGAGACCGGCGGCACCGTCGGAGAGCTCCTGGACTCCGCGATGGATCCGTCCATCGACTTCGAGGACCTCGCCGAGATCCGCGCGATGTGGCCCGGGAAGCTCGCCGTCAAGGGCGTCCAGACCCTCGAGGACGCGAGGAAGCTCGCCGACCTCGGCGTGGACGCGATCGTGCTGTCCAACCACGGCGGCCGCCAGCTCGACCGCGCACCGGTGCCCTTCCACCTGCTGCCCGAGGTGTCGCGCGAGATCGGCGGGGACGTCGAGATCATCCTCGACACGGGCATCCGCAGCGGTGCCGACATCGTCGCCGCGATCGCGCTCGGCGCCGACTTCACGATGATCGGACGCGCCTACCTCTACGGGCTCATGGCCGGCGGCAAGGAGGGCGTGGACCGCACCATCGAGATCCTCTCGAGCCAGGTCGAGCAGACCATGAAGCTGCTGCAGGTCCCCACCCTGGCGGACCTCGGCCCCCAGCACGTCACGCAGCTCAGCCGCCTGGCTCGACGCGACCCGGAGGAGAGCCGCCCGCGGGTCCTCTGACGCGCTGCGGACGGACCCGACCTCGGGCGCCGACGCGCCCCGTCGGCCGTGTACAACGGCGACGCGGGGTCCTAGGGTCGGGACATGGACGCCTCGGACCCCGCTGCCCACGCTCCCGCACCGTCGGCTCCGGACATCAAGCCGCGCAGCCGGCAGGTCACCGACGGCCTCGCCGCCACGACCTCGCGCGGGATGCTGCGGGCGGTGGGGATGGGCGATGCCGACTGGGACAAGCCCCAGATCGGCATCGCGAGCTCCTGGAACGAGATCACCCCGTGCAACCTGTCGCTGGACCGGCTCGCCCGGGCCGCGAAGGAGGGGGTGCACTCGGGAGGCGGGTATCCGCTGCAGTTCGGCACCATCTCGGTCTCCGACGGGATCTCGATGGGGCACGAGGGCATGCACTACTCCCTCGTCTCGCGCGACATCATCGCCGACAGCGTAGAGACGGTGATGCTGGCCGAGCGTCTCGACGGCTCGGTGCTGCTGGCGGGCTGCGACAAGTCGCTGCCGGGGATGCTCATGGCCGCGGCGCGGCTCGATCTCGCCAGCGTCTTCGTCTACGCCGGGACGATCATGCCCGGCCGCGCCTCGCTCTCCGACGGCACGGAGAAGGACGTGACGATCATCGACGGCTTCGAGGCCGTCGGCGCGTGCGCGCGCGGGCTGATGAGCCGGGAGGACGTCGGCCGGATCGAACGCTCGATCTGCCCCGGCGAGGGCGCCTGCGGCGGCTTCTACACCGCGAACACGATGGCGACGGTCGCCGAGGCGATCGGCATGTCGATCCCCGGCTCGGCCACTCCCCCGTCGGCTGACCGGCGCCGCGACGCCGACTCCCGCCGCGCCGGCGAGGCGGTGGTGGGGATGCTGCGCCAGGGCATCACGACCTCCGACATCATGACCAAGGCCGCCTTCGAGAACACGATCTCGGTGGTGCAGGCCTTCGGCGGCTCGACCAACGCGGTGCTGCACCTGCTCGCGATCGCGCACGAGGCCGAGGTGGACCTCACCCTCGAGGACTTCTCCCGGATCGGGGCGCAGGTGCCGCACCTGGCGGATCTCAAGCCCTACGGCCGCTACGTCATGAACGACGTGGACCACGTGGGCGGGATCCAGGTGGTGATGAAGACGCTGCTGGACGAGGGGCTGCTGGACGGGGACTGCCTGACCGTCACGGGCCGCACCATCGCCGAGAACCTCGAGGTGCTCGCGCCGCGCCCGGCCGACGGGACCGTGCTGCGCCCCGCCTCGGCGCCGATCGCCCCCACCGGCGGGATCACCATCCTGCACGGCACGCTGGCCCCCGAGGGCGCGGTGGTGAAGTCGGCGGGCTTCGAGGAGGACGTCTTCGAGGGGACCGCGCGCATCTTCGAGCGCGAGCAGCAGGCGCTGGACGCGCTCAACGACGGCACGATCGACCACGGCGACGTGGTCGTGATCCGCTACGAGGGCCCCAAGGGCGGACCAGGAATGCGCGAGATGCTCGCGATCACCGGCGCGATCAAGGGCGCAGGGCTGGGCAAGGACGTGCTGCTGATGACCGACGGCCGCTTCTCCGGGGGCACGACGGGCCTGTGCGTCGGCCACATCGCCCCGGAGGCCGTGGACGGCGGACCGATCGCGGTGGTCCGCGACGGGGACCGGATCCGGCTGGACGTGGGCGCGGGCACCTTGGACCTGCTGGTCGACGAGGCCGAGCTCGCCTCCCGCTGGGAGGGCTGGGAGCCGCTGCCGCCCATGTTCACCAAGGGCGTGCTCGGCAAGTACGTGAAGCTCGTGAAGTCCGCCTCGCGCGGCGCGATCCTCGGGGACTGAGCCGGGAGGCGCCCGATCATGTCGACCTTCGTGCTGATCCACGGGGCCGGGGACGTGGGCTGGTCCTGGCACCTGGTCGTCGCCGAGCTGCGCGCGCGAGGCCACGACGCGGTCGCCCCGGACCTGCCCTGCGAGGACGAGGACGCGGGGCTGCCGGAATTCGCGGAGTCGGTCCTCGCAGCGATCGGCGAGGGGCGCGACCTGGTGGTGGTCGGCCACTCCTTCGGCGGCCTCACGGCCCCGCTGGTCGCAGACCGTCGGAGGGACACGGGACGCGTGCGACTGCTGTACCTCGCGGCGATGATCCCCGCCCCCGGCGAGCGCCCGGCCGACTGGTGGGAGAACACCGGCTACGAGCGGGCGGCACGCGACGGTGGGCTGACCGGGCACGAGGACCCCTGCGTCAGCTTCTGGAACGGGGTGCCCCGCCCGCTGGCCGAGGAGGCGGAGCGTCGTTCGCGCGGTCAGGCCGGCGCCTCCTCGGCCGCACCCTGGCCGCTGGCCGCGCACCCCTCGGTGCCGACCCGGGTGCTCGCCTGCCGCGAGGACCGCTTCTTCCCGCTCGCCTTCCAGCGCCGCGTGGCCCGCGAGCGGCTGGGGGTCGAGGTCGAGGAGGTCCCAGGCTGCCACTGCGCGATGCTCAGCCATCCCCGGGAGCTCGCCCGGGCCCTCGAGCAGAGCTCCGGGGCGGCCTGATCAGGGCTCACAGGACCCGGCGCCGTCGTTGAGCACGGTGCGCGCGTCGCCGTGGGCCTGCGCGATCACCGCGGCGATCCGCGGGCCGGGGCGTCGGGCATGGACGGCCGCATGCGGCCGCGCCCCGAGATCCTCGCGGGTCTCGACCTCGACGATCTCGAACCCTGCCTCCTCCACGAGCGCGACCATCCGTGCTGCGGGCCAGAACTGGGCGGTCGCGACGGCGTGGTCGAAGGGCTCCTGGCGGGCCCCGTCGAAGAATCCCAGCAGCAGGTGCCCGCTCGGTCGGAGCGCATCGTGCAGGAGCCCGAGCGCGGCGGGCAGCTCCGCGGGCTCGAGGTGGATCAGCGAGTACCAGGCGAGGATCCCTCCCCAGTCGCCGGGGCCCGTCGAGAGATCCTCGAGGGCGGCGCGGCGGAAGCCCGTGCCGGGATGGCGGCGCCGGGCGATCCCGATGAACTCCTCCACCGGATCCCAGCCCTCCACCTCGCGGCCGAGGGCGGCGAGGTGGGCTGTCCAGTGCCCGGGACCGCAGCCGAGGTCCAGCAGCGGTCCCTCGGCCCCGCGCGCCCAGGACTCGATCCGTCGCACATCCGCAGGGGCCATGGCCTCGAGGGTGCCGAGCAGCTCGGCGTACTCCTCGGCGCGGCGGGCGTAGGCCTCGAGTGCGGTCATCCGGACAGCGTAGGGGAGGCGACGTCAGCCGTCGTCGGACGCCACGAGGGTGATGGTCCCGCGCTCCCCGTCGACCCGCACCTCGGCGCCCTCCTCGAGACGCTCCAGCACGTCGGGAACGGCGAGCACGGCGGGGATCCCCACCTCCCGGGCGACGATCGCCGCATGGGAGAGCATTCCTCCGGTCTCGGTGACGACGGCCGCGATCAGGGGGAACAGCGGCGTCCAGGCCGGATCGGTGACGCGGGCGAGCAGCACGTCGCCGGAGCGGACGCGAGAGAGCTCCGCGACGGAGCGCACGGGCCGCACCGTCCCGGTCGCCGTCCCGCCGCTCGCCCCGACGCCGTGGAGCACGGTGCCCGTGCCGGCGGCGCGCGTCCCGTCGGCCGACGCCCGCTCGGCGGGTGATGCCACGGCGGCCGGCTCCGCCGTCGGCGACGCGGGGAGGGAGGCCGTGATCGGACGGGCCTGGAGCACGTGCACGCCCGCCCCGTCGACGGCCCACTCGAGGTCGACGGGCGCCCCCAGGTGCTCGGCGACGCGCCGACCGAGCGCGTCGATCTCGCGCACGCGGTCCGCGTCGAGCGGGGCCCGGTCGCGCAGCGGGGCAGGGAGCCGCTCTCGGACCACCCGGCCCCCGCGACGCACGGCGCGGAGGTCCCGCGATCCCGGGCTGTGAGTGCGGATCCCGTCGCCGCAGAGCTCCCAGGCATCCGGGGTGACGGCACCTCCGACGAGGCTCTCCCCGAGCCCGTGGACGGCCTCGAGCACGCGGCGCTCCCCGGTGAACAGCACGCCGGAGGCGTCGGCGTCGACGAGCACCTGGACGAGGACGGCCATGCCGTCGTCGCACGGCACGGCGTCCGACCGGGGCCCGAGGCGACGAGGTGACCACCACGACGCCCAGCAGCGCACCACGGCCTCCGCGACCTCCCCGGGGCCACGAGCGCCGAGGACGGTCTCGTGCAGGCCGGCGCCGGCCGACTCCTGCGCGTCCTCGGTGGTGGCCGAGGAGCGCACCGCGACCGGGATGTCCCGTCCTCCGGGCAGGGCGTCGAGGGCAGCGGTGAGTGCCGCGCGGAGCTCGTCATCGGCGCCGTGCGCCAGCAGCAGTTCCCGAGCCTCCTCGAAGGTCGCGGCGGCACGGGCGCCGGAGGCCCTGAGGTGGCGGGCGAACTCGGACAGCGGCACCACGACTCCCCGGGGCACGGGGAATCCGGCCCGACGGAGCCCCGCGAGCGGCGCGGCCTTGCCTCCGAGCTCCGCGCACGTCGACTCTCCGAGCGCCGGCAGCCTCATGCGAGGTCACCCTGCAGGTGGGAGCGGTCGTTGACGCAGAGGATCATGGGAGTCTCGCCCTGCTCGAGCACGATCGTGGTCAGCGCGGTGTTCTCGATCCTTCCCAGTGACATCCAGCTGGCCGGTGGCGCCCCGAGGGCCTCGCGCACCAGCCACGACACCTGGAACGCGTGGGTGACCAGGAGCTCCTCGGTGGAGCGGGCTCCGACCGGGGGCGGGCGCAGGAAGCGGTCGGCGAGCTGTGCGGCGAGCCGGTGGCCGCTGGTCGCCTCGGCCTCGTCGATGCCGTCGAAGAAGGCGGCGCCGCGCGGGCTCAGCGAGTCGAGGTCGGGGACGAAGGGCACGGCGTCGACGAGCTCGGGACCCTCGTCCACCAGCAGTCCGCGACGCCCGTCGGCGAGCAGGGCGGCGCTGTCGACGGCGCGCGGCAGCGGTGAATGCCAGATCACGTCGAGCGGCACCTCGGCCAGGCGCTGGCCCAGGGCACGGCACTGGGCGCGCCCCTCCTCCGTCAGGCGGCCGAGGGCGTCTGCCCGCCCGTGCCGGACCACGTGCAGGGTGCGGGTGGCCATCTCAGGACTCCTCGGGGTGGGGGCCGGTCGTGCGTTCGCGGCCGGCGGAGGACAGCAGGTCCTGATGCAGCTCGGCCCAGACCGTGTGGCAGGAGAGGTTCCCGATCCCGGCGATCCAGCGCAGGTCCCCGTCCTGGGCGCGGCGCAGGGCGATCCCGTACTGCGCGGGATAGCGACCGAAACGCGGCAGCAGCGCCGTGAGCGGTCCGAGGACCCGTCGCAGCTCCGCGCCGAGCACCTCGAGCTCGGCGAGCAGCCCCAGCGGCGCCGTTGCTGCGGGCGCGGCGCGCTGCCAGTCGGAGACCGCACGGACCATCTCGTCGTTGATCCGCCGCTCGAAGTCCTCGAGCACGGCGCGGACCGTCGCTCCCGCGTCCGCGGTGTCGAGCTCGTCGGCGAGCAGATCCCGGAGGCGGGCATGCCCTGCGGCGGTCAGGACCAGGGAGCGGCTCGGGCCGAGCTCGACGGTCTCGATCTGCCCGTCGACCCGCGCGGCGCGCACCTGGTCCTCGATGAGATCCGTCGCGAGGAAGGAGCGGTCCGCGATCCGTCCGACGTCGGCGGCTCCGGCGAGGCGCAGGGACTGCAGGACGAGCAGTTCGGGGGCGGAGCGGTGCGGGCTCATGCTCGCCTCTCGTCGAGCCGTCGGCTGCGCTGCTGGGCGGCCTGGGCCGAGCGCAGTCCGAGGTCCTCGGCGATCTCGGTCCAGGTCAGTCCTTCGGCGCGGGCGCTGAGCAGGAGGGCGGTCTCGAGGCCGTCGAGATCGGAGCGCGCCGCCTCCAGCAGTCGGAGCGCGGCGCGCAGCTCGACGGTGGGTCCGCTCCCCACCTGGCCGCCCGCTCGGTGCAGCGCGTGCCGCAGGAGCAGGACGTCCTCGGCGGGTGCCGACGGGTGCTGCCAGGGCATCCGGGGCAGGTCGGCGGCGCCGGTGTCGAGCAGGACCCGTCGCGCCTCGTCCTGGGTGTCGGTCGGTGGGTGCATAGCGCCATGCTCGAACATCAACACATCGTTGTCAACGATTCGTTGATGACCTGTGGTGCCGACGGCGTGCGAGGACGAGCAGCGCAGCAGGGACCAGCACGAACAGGAATCCGCTGGGCCCGAGGATCCACACACATCCGAGCGCCCAGAGCCCGAGCACGGGGCCGAACGCCGCGGGCGCGCACCGCCCTTCCCACCCCAGACGGAGCAGCAGCACGGAGAGCAGGATGCCGGGCAGGACGAACCCGCCGGGCAGCCCCCAGAACTGGGCGGTCTCGTCGAGGCCGGCGACGCTCGTGCGCAGCGGTCCGGCGAGCCAGTCGGCCCAGTACGGGTGGACGGAGAAGGCGAGGGTGTGCAGGGCGCAGACGGCGAGGAGGCTCCAGCCCGCGGCGAGCGTGAGCCGGTCGGGACGGGGTCGGGTGCGGAGGGCGGAGGTGCCGGTCGTGGTGCTCATGGGACGAGCCTCGCCCCCGCCCCTCGCGCCCGCCTCCCTCTCGCGAGCGACCGCGCTCCCCCGTGCGGGGGAACGGCGGGCCGATCGCACGACTCCGCTCGCCTGTCGCACCCCGCTCCTAGTCTCGGAGCATGTCGCCGACGGGCCGCTCCGCCGCGCGCTGCACCCCCGCCGATGCGGTCCGGGCAGAGCGCGAGCGGATCCGCGCCCTGCTGCTGGCGCAGCGCCCTGAGCTGGGCGCTCGTCTCATCGTCGGCCCGAGCGGCGCGCTCGTGATCCCGCTGAGCACGGGCGGCAGCGTCGAGATCGGACGGATGCGCCGGCGGGGCGTCTCGCGCTGGGTCGTCGTCGCACCCACCGCCGACGGGGTGAGCGTGCGGGAGCCGGCGACGCTCGTCTCGGTGGCCCGCGCAGCCCTCGACGCCGTCGACGAGGGCGGGACGGGCAGGGTGCTCAGCGCGGTGCGATGAGGTCCGCGAGGGTCTCGAGCTGGGGGCGGAGGATGTCCTCGCCGAGGGCGACCGCGTCGGGGCCGAGCTGCCCGAAGAGGTGGGCGCTGACCACGCCGACGAGCCCGGACCAGGCCGTTACGGCGCGCGCGGCGGTGCCGGCGGTGGCCTCGAGGCCGAACTCCTCGAGGTGCCGGTCGAGCAGCGCCTCGACCGCCGGGGCGAGAGTCGGCGAGCCATCATCCTGCCGCCGCCCGTCGGCGGAGCCCGCCGCGTCGGCGGCGATCGCGAGCACCTCGCGGGTCACGCGCGTGCCCGGCGCGTTGGTGGTCTCGGAGGGCGCGGCGTAGCCGGGCACAGGGGTGCCGTAGAGCAGGGCCCAGCGCTCCGGGGCGACGAGGGCCCAGTCGGCCATCGCCCCGCCGAGGGCGAGGAAGCGCTCCCGCGGATCCTCGCCCGCCCCCACGAGCCGCTCCTCGACCGCGCCGGCCAGGTCCTCGTAGGCGTCGACGATGAGCAGGGTCAGCAGCTCGTCGCGGCTGGCCACGTAGCGGTAGATCGCCGAGGACACCATGCCCAGGCCGCGGGCGACCTCCCGCACGCTGAGCCCGGCCGCCCCGACGGTGCGCAGCTGCTCGTTCCCGAGCTCGAGGATGCGGGCCATGGTGCGTTCGCGGGCGAGGGCGCGGGGCGTGGGCGAGGAGCTCATGCCCCGCATCCTCCCACACACCGAGAGCAGTGCTCTTGACTCCGTGGCGAGAGCAGTGTTCACTGTTCTCGACAGAACAGAGAGCAGTGCTCACACCTGGGAGGCCGTCATGCATCACCTCGTCATCGGAGAAGGACAGATCGGTCGCGCGCTCATCGAGCGCGCCCACGCGGACGGCGACACCGTCACCGTGCTGCGCCGCACGGCGAAGGATCCCTCCCCCGGGCTCCGGCGCGTCGCGGGCGACGTGCTGGACCCGGCCGCGCTCGCCGACGCGCTCGAGGGGGCCGAGTCCGTGCTCGCCACCTTCCACGCCCCCTACGACGCCCGGCTCTGGCGCGAGCAGCTGCCGCCGCGGGAGGCCGCGGTGCTCGACGCCGCGGCCGCTCGCGGGATCCCCGTGGTGTTCCCCGAGTCGCTCTACGGCTTCCAGGGCGGCGCGGCCTCGCTCGCCGAGGACGCCTCGCCCTCGCCGCAGGACGAGAAGGGGCGTGTCCGGGTGGAGCTCCTCGAGGCGCGTCGGGCGCACCGGGCCCGCACCGTCAGCGTGATCGCCTCGGACCTGATCGGCCCGAGCACCGTCGGCACCGGAGCGGCCGTCGCGACGGCGATGGTCCTCGAGCCGATCCTGGCCGGTCGTCGGGCGATCCTCTTCGGCCGCGCCGACATGCCCCACACCCTGACGTTCGTGCCGGACCTCGCCGCCTCGATGCTCCTCGCGGCCCGCCAGGCCGATCGGCTCTGCGGGGAGCTGGGCGACGCGGTGCTCAACGCGCCCGCGGCGCCGCCGCGCAGCCAGCGCGAGCTGATCGCCGAGGTCTCCCGCCTGGCCGGTCGGCCGGCCCGTCGGCCGGTGCCGATCCCCCGGACGGCACTCACGCTGCTCGCCCCCGTGAGCTCCTTCGCCCGCGAGCTGCACGGGATCGCGGGGCTCTGGTACGGGCCGTGCGTCCAGGAGCCGGGGCGGCTCGTCCACGAGGAGGGTCTGGTGGCGACGAGCTGGGAGGACGCGGTCGCCGCGACTGTCGAGGCGGTCCGGGCTGGGCAGGAGGCCGGAGGCGCCCGCAGCGCGGGGACTGCTAGCGTCGCCCCATGAGCGACGCCTCCGCCCCCGTCGACCCCTCCCGCCACCTGTCGGTCGTGATCGACCGTCCCTGGCGCACGGTGTACGAGTTCGCGAGCGACCCGCGGAACCTGCCCCGCTGGGCCGCGGGGCTGGCGGGCGGCGAGGTGCAGCGCGAGGTCTCCCAGTGGTCGATGAGCTCCCCGATGGGGCGGGTGCTGGTGAGCTTCGTGCCGGAGAACGCCTACGGGGTGATGGACCACACCGTCACCCTGCCCAGCGGGGAGTCGGTGCTGAACCCGCTGCGCGTGATGCCGCTGGAGGACGGGACGTGCGAGGTCGTGTTCAGCCTGCGGCGCGGCACGATGAGCGAGGCCGAGTTCGCGGAGGACGCCGCGGCGGTCGGCGAGGACCTCGAGCGGCTCAGGGAGATCTGCGAGCAGGACTGAGCGTCGGGCCAGCCCGACATCGACAGGCCCGGTGACCGGATGGGATCCGCGGGCGTCCGCACCGACAGTGGAGGCATGACCACCATGACCCCGCCCCGTACGGTCGAGGACCGACCTGCACCCTCCCGGAGCCGATCCGTCGGCGCCTGGGCCTCCCGGATCGGACGCTTCCTCGCCTACTCGCTGCTCGCCCTGGTGCTCGGCGCGATCGGGTTCTCCCTCGTGCTGGCCCTGCTCGCCGCCGGGGTCTCGACCGTGGTGGTCTGGATCGGACTGCCGATCCTGGTGGCGGGCGTGCTCGTGGCCCGCGGCTTCGCCGCGGCCGAGCGGGCGGTGCAGTCCTCCGTCCTCGGCACTCGACTGCCCACGCCGCTGCCGAAGCAGGCGCCCGCCGGGGCCGGCTGGGTGCGGCGGATGCTCACCCCGCTCACCGACCCGCAGCGCTGGCTCGACTCGCTGTGGGTGCTGGTGAACTTCCTGCTCTCCCTCATCACCTTCCCGCTCGCGCTCGCCTGGACGCTCGGGGCGATCGCGACCGTCGGCGGACCCGTGGCGACCCTGATCCTCGAGAACGTGCTGCCGCCGGAGGAGACCAACGGGCTGGGCACCCTGCTCGGGGTGCCCGAGCCGTACGTGCTCCCGGCCGACGTCCTGATGCAGTTCCTCGCTGGACTGTTCTTCCTGGTCACCGTCGGCCCCGTGGTGCGGGGGCTGACCGTGCTCCACCAGGGCGTCGCGCGCGGACTGCTGAGCTCGCGATTCGAGGAGCAGCAGCGACTGCTGCGCACCGAGGAGTCCCGCGCCGCGGGCCGCTCGGCGGAGTCGGCGGCGCTGCGTCGCCTCGAGCGGGACCTGCACGACGGCCCGCAGCAGCGCCTGGTCCGCGCCTCGATGGACCTCGCCCGGATCGAGTCGCTCGCCGAGCGGGACCCCGAGCGGGCGCAGGCCGTGCTGCGGGAGACGCGGGAGCAGCTGGGACTGACCCTGGACGAGCTGCGGCGGCTCTCGCGCGGGATCGCCCCGCCGATCCTGGTGGACCGTGGTCTGCCGGCGGCACTCGCCGAGCTCGCGGCGATCTCGCCGCTGCCCACGACCGTGGAGGCCCCGGAGCTGGACCTCCCCGAGCATGTCGAGATCGGGGTCTACTACGTCGTCTCCGAGGCGCTGACCAACGCCGCGAAGCACTCCGGCGCGGGAGCCGCCGTGGTGGAGCTCGCGCGCATCGGGGAGGATGTGCGGGTGAGGATCGAGGACGACGGGCGCGGCGGTGCGGAGATGCGCACCGGCGGCGGGCTCGCCGGGCTCGCGGGGCGCGTCGCCTCGATCGAGGGGCGGCTGACCGTGCACTCCCCCGTCGGCCACGGCACCCGGGTCGAGGCGGTGATCCCGTGCGCGTCCTGATCGCCGACGACTCGGCGCTGCTGCGGGAGGGGCTGCGCCTCCTGCTCGAGGATGCCGAGCACGAGGTCGTGGGCACGGCCGCGACGGGCACCGAGCTCGTCGCCCGTGCGCTCGAGCTGCGACCGGACCTGGTCGTCTCCGACATCCGCATGCCGCCCTCGCACAGCGACGAGGGCCTGCGGGCCGCGAAGGAGATCCGGGCGGCCTGGCCGCAGGCCCCGATCGTGCTGCTGAGCCAGTACGTGGTGGTCGGCTACGCGACCGAGCTCATCGAGTCCGGGGCGGAGGCGACGGGCTACCTGCTGAAGGACCGCGTGTTCGACATCCACTCCTTCCTCGAGTCGATCGAGCGGGTCGCCGCGGGCGGGGTCGCGATCGACCCCGACGTGGTGGCCCAGGTGATCGCCTCACGACGCCGCACCCCGCTGGACGAGCTCACCCCGCGCGAGCGGGAGGTGCTCGAGCTGATGGGCGAGGGACTCACCAACACGGCGATCTCGCAGCGGCTGTTCCTCAGCACCGGCGCGATCGAGAAGCACACCCAGCGGCTGTTCGCCAAGCTCGGACTGAGCGAGGACGCGAGCGTCCACCGGCGGGTGACCGCGGTGCTGACGCTGCTCGGGAACTAGGAGAGTGAGGACCTCTCCTCCCCGGAGGGGATTCGTGCACAGTGATCTCGCGACTATTGACCGTGCAGGCTTCCGGGGTTTTCGGACGAGTCGACGAGATCGCCACGTTCTGGCGATCCGCATGCCGACCACCGGGCATCTCTCCTCCACACCGCCCCTTTGTCCACATTTCCGTCCACACTTCCTGAGTCGGATGCGCAGTTCTCCACAGAAATGCCGAGCCCCTGGTGCGGGGAATCTGTCATTCCTACGCTGTGAGACATGGAGAACAGCACGCATGAGGCCGACGGGGACCGCCCCGGTGGGGACGATCCCCGCCCTGGCGGAGGCCCATCGTCAGCCGGCGCGCCTGAGGCGACCGGCGTGCCCGAGACGGCCGGCGCCCCCGCGACGAGAGACGCCCTGGACCGGGCCGCGGCGCAGCTCGCGGGTCTCGAGGCCGCGGCCTCCGCGCGCGGGGTGCTCGCCGAGATCCTCGTCGCGACCCTCTCCGCCGTGACTCGCACCCGCTCCACGCGTGACCCGCTGCCGGAGACCGCCCCGGGCAGCGCGGAGGAGGCCCTGGCCGTGCTCGCCGGGCTCGATCACCTGCGTTCCTCGCTCGCCGCGCTCGACGCGTCCTGGCAGGTGGAGGCGGAGCGTCGGAGAGCCCGGTCCGACTCCGACCGCGGAGTCCCCGCCGCCCGTCGCGGCAGAGGGGCGAGCAACGAGATCGCCCTCGCCCGGCGCGTCTCCCCCTCCTCCGGCTCCTGCTCTCTCGCCGCGGCGCGACGGCTGGTCGCCCAGCTGCCCGGCACTACTTCGGTGCTGCGCAGTGGCCGCCTCACCGCCGAGCAGGCCTCGACGGCGGCGACCGCTCTCGACGGCGCGAGCCCGGAGACCTGTGCCCGGATCGACCGGCTGATCACCGAGGATCCCGAGGTGCTGCAGGGACGCGGTCGCAGGCGACTGGCCTCCGATCTGCGCGCGATGATCCAGCAGCTCGAGCCGGGCGGCTCCCGCGGCCGGGCGGAGCGCGCCGCTCGCGCCCGCCACGTGACGATGACCCCGTTGGCCGACGGCATGGCGCGGCTCAGCGCCGTGCTGCCGGGCCTCGACGCGACCTCGGTGATGCAGCTCCTCGAGGCGCGCTCGGCCTCGCAGCGTGCGGCCGGATCCCGCACCCCCGCGCGAGCGCTCGAGGCGGACCTGCTGGTCGATGCGGTGCTGCGCGCCGGGGCCACTACGGGGGACGGCCCTGCCGCGCCCTCCCCGCGCCCGCGCCTCGACCTCGGCGTCGTCATCACCGACACGGCGCTGCTCGAGCGCGGAGACGAGAGCGAGTGCGCGCTGCTCGAGGGCTACGGCTCGATCCCCGCCCACGTCATCACCGACACCCTACAGGGCAGACCGCCGGGGAGGATCGTCGACGGACCCGACCATGCTCGCCCGAGGGCACCGGGCTCGGCGCCGGTTCCGGCACGTCACCGGGACCCGGACGGCGTCCTCGACCAGTCCGGGAAGCATCCGGATCACGAAGCCGCGGCCGTCTTCCGACAGCTGTACCGCTGCCCGAGCGGCAGGCAGCTGGTGGCGATGGAGTCACGGGCCCGCGCCTTCCCCGTCGGCCTCTCCCGCCTCATCCGTTGGCGGGACGTCACCTGCCGCACCCCCTGGTGCAATGCCGTGATCCGTCAGATCGACCATGTCCTCCCCCACCATCGCGGCGGGCCCACCAGCCTCGAGAACGGGCAGGGCCTGTGCGTGCGCTGCAACCTGGCCAAGGAGCACGGACTGTGGGAGGTGACGCCGCTGGACGAAGGGCCCGCGGGCACCGGTGGCTCGGAGGGTCTGCGCTGGACCAGCCCGCACGGCGCCGTGCGGTGCTCCTCGCCGCCGAGCGTGGGCCCGCCGATCATCTCCTCCGCGGAAGGATCGGACCCGCCCGCTCCCCGTGACCACGGGGGCGCTGCCGCATAGGCTCGACCTGCCCCGACGCGACGGGCACGCCGCCGTCCCGCCAGCACATGTCACCGACGACGCCGAGGAGCACGAGATGGACACACCGCTTCCGACCATGCGGGACGAGCCGCTGCGCATCACGATCCTCGGCGCGGGGGTGTCCGGCCTCGCAGCCGCGACGCTGCTGGCCCGAGCCGGCCACCGCGTGGAGCTGCTCGACGAGCGCTTCTCCGTCCCCGCCGTCGGGACCGCGCTCGGCCTGTTCCGCCCCGCACAGCGGGTCCTCTCCCGGCTCGGGATCCTCGACGCGGTGCGCGAGCTCTCCGCCTCCCCCGAGCGCGGCACGCTCCGCGCGGTCGACGGGCGGGTGCTGGCCTCGGTCCCCGCAGGCGACGCGCTGCTCGTCTCCCGCTCCGTGCTCGTGGACCTCCTGCACCGCGCCCTCCCTGCGGAGGTTCGCACCGTGACCGGACGGGTCGAGGACGTGCGGCCGCTGCGTGCCAGGGCCGACGTGCTGGTCGGAGCCGACGGCGTCCATTCCCTCGTGCGCCGCTCCGGCTGGCCCGGTCGCCCCGTCGCCCGCTCCCACGGCATGACCGTCCTGCGCGGCACCGCCGACGGCCCGCCGCCCGAGGTCTCCGAGACCTGGGGCGGGGGATGGCTGTTCGGGATCACGCCGCTGGCCGGGACCGGGACGAACTGGTTCGCCTGCCTGCCCGAGCACCGCGCTGCCAGCACGGCGGCGAGCCTGGAGCACCTGTGCTCCGTGGCGGGCGGCCATCGGCCGCCGATCGATGCGGTGCTCGACGCCGTCTCCCCCGAGCGGACCCTCGTCCACGGGATCCACACCGTTCCCGCGCTGTCGCCGGTGCGGGACGGGGCCGTGCTGCTGGGCGATGCGGCGCATGCGATGGCCCCGAACCTGGGCCACGGCGCGAACACCGCCCTCGCCGACGCCGCCGCTCTCGCCGACGTGCTCGGGCAGGTGCGTCGGGACGGGCCGGGCGTCGCGGCGGCGCTGCGGTCCTACGCCCTGCGCCGCACCGTCCCGGGGCAGGCCTGGCGGATCGGCTCGGAGGCGATGCTCCGCCTCGCCGTGCAGCGCAGGGGCGCCGCGGTGCGCGACCGGCTGCTCGCCCTCAGCGGACCTTCCGGGCGAGGGTCGTGATGACGTGCCAGTGCTTCTTCTCCGCGAGGAAGCGCCCGTCCTCGTCCCGCACCGAGCGGTCGATCACGTGGAAGTCGCGGAACATCGCGTCGATCTGCTCGAGCGGGAGCGTCGCGACATCGGGCAGCTCCGCCCACGAGTCATGGGTGCCGAAGAAGTCCACCGCCATCACGCCGCCGCGCGGCAGGGAGCCGACGAGCTTCGCCCACACATCGGGAAGGGCGTCCGGCCCGAGCAGGCCGAGAGTGTAGGTCGAGTAGACGATCTGCGCGGACGGGAAGCGCTCCACGTCCTGAATGCCGGTGTGGTGGAAGGTGACGGAGCCGCTCATCCGCTCGTTCTCGACCAGCCTGGCCGCGAGGGTGTCGTCGCTGTCGTAGGCGTGGACCTGCCATCCGCGGCGTGCGAACTGGAGCGAATCGGCACCGGCGCCGGCCCCCAGATCGAGCACGACCCCCGGGCGTCGGTCGCCGCCGGCCGCCGAGATCGCCTTCGCCACGAGCCGGCGGGCGGGACGGCCCGCGGCGTGGGCGTTCAGCGCCGCCCAGTCAACCTTCTCCGCCGTGTCCATGCCTGTCAGGCTCCACCATGCTCATGCCCAGTTCAACTTCCCGTGACCCAGGCCGCGTCCATTTTCGTCACGGGCGAACAGGGGCCGCCCCGAGGCCCGCCCCGCCGCCCCTCTAGGATGGCGGGCATGACGGCCACCTCCCTGCGGATCGCCGCGATCTGCCTGCACACCTCCCCCCTCTCGGAGCCCGGAGGCGCGGACGCGGGCGGCATGAACGTGGTCGTGCTCGAGCAGTCCCTGGCGCTGGCCCGGCTCGGGCACCGCGTGGACCTCTTCACCCGGCGCTCCGACCCCGATGCGCCGACCGTGCTCGAGGTCGCCGAGGGCGTGCGCCTGCTGCACCTGGACGCAGGACCCGCCGCACCCGTCGCCAAGGGCGACATGGACGCGACGATCCGCCCCTTCCGCGAGCAGCTCCGCCCCCATCTCGCAGGCGCCGGCTATGACCTGGTGCACTCCCACCACTGGTTCAGCGGGGTCGCCGCCCTGCCCCTCGCCCGCGAGCTCGATTTCCCCCACCTGCAGTCCTTCCACTCCGTCGCCGCACCGGCGGGCTCCTCGACGCTCGAGGCCGGGGAGCCGGCCGAGTCCGAGGGCCGCATCCCCGGCGAGCAGTTCGCCGCCACCGGCTCCGACCTGGTCGTCGCCGTCTCCGATGCGGAGGCGCGCACGGTCGTCGAGCGCTACGGCGTCCCCGGGGAGCGCCTCGCCGTGGTGCGCCCCGGCGTCGACGTCGAGCGCTTCCGCCCCTGCGAGGACGTGCGGGCCCGGCGCCTGGAGCCGACGCTGCTGTTCACCGCCCGGATCGAGCCGCTCAAGGGCCCCGATCTCGCGCTCGAGGTCCTCTCCCGCCTCGACCCCTCGCGCGGTGCCCGCCTGGTGCTGGCCGGTTCCGCAGCCCCCGACTTCGCCGACTATCTCGAGTCGCTGCGGGAGCTGGCCCGGGAGCTCGGGGTCGAGGACCGGGTCGAGCTGGTGGGCACCCTGCATCGCGACGAGCTCGCCGAGGCGATGCGCTGCGCGGGCGCGCTGCTGCTGACCAGCTGGTCCGAGACCTTCGGGCTCGTCGCCCTGGAGGCGCAGGCCAGCGGCACCCCGGTGCTCGCCTGGCGCTCCGCCGGAGGGGTCCAGGAAGCCGTCGCGCCCGACGGGCTCGTGCTCGCCAGCCGGGACCCCGACGTCTGGGCCGAATCGCTCGAGGCGCTGCTGGAGGACGGCGAGCGCTATGACGCGGCGGTCCGCTCCGCCCGGGAGTTCGCCGCGACCCGCACCTGGGACGCCACCGCCGCCGCGCTCGCCTCCCTCTGCACGCGCCTGGTCGCGGAGCGCTCATGAGCACCGATCCCTGGCGGCTGCTGGACGAGGCGGACACGGTCCTCGCCGTCCACGCCCATCCCGACGACGAGTCGCTGTCCACCGGTGCCCTGCTCGCCGCCCTCGCCGCCGCCGGCACCCGCGTCGTGCTCGTGACCGCGACCCGCGGCGAGGAGGGCGAGGTCGTGGCCGGAGCGGTCGCCGACGGGGACGCGCGCCCCCTCGAGGAGATCCGGGAGCAGGAGATCGACGCCGCGACCGGCGCGCTCGGGATCGCCGAGCGGCACTGGCTCGGCACCGCGCCCGCGAGAGCCGCCGGCGCGGCCCCGCGCCGCTACCGCGACTCGGGCATGAGCTGGGTGCGCGAGGGCCTCGCCGGTCCCTCCCCCGCGGCCGGCCCCGACAGCTTCTCCCTCGTCCCGCTGCCGCAGGCCGTCGACGATCTCGCGGCGCTGATCGAGCACGTGCGTCCCGCCGTACTGATCGGCTACGACGACGAGGGCACCTACGGGCATCCCGACCACGTGCGCGCCCACCAGGTCACGCTCGCGGCCGCCGAGCGGACCGGGGTCCCGCTGGTGCAGATCGCGAGCGATCCCGGGGTACCGGGGACCGCGATGCGCGAGCACCCCGGCGTCGACCAGGCGGTGCGGGACGCCGTGGACTCCTACCGGACCCAGCTGACGCTGATCGGTCCCGTCGACGGCGGGCTCGCCATCCGCCACGTCGGCGGGCAGGACGACGTCGTCGCGCTGCGGACGGGCCTCAGAGGCTGACCTCCAGCAGCGTCGGCAGGTGGTCCGACGCCCCGGCCAGCCGCTCCTCGCTCACCCGCGCGGTGGAGCGGACGGCCCGCGCCTGACGCACCCGCACCCCGTCGCCGACCAGGATCGCGTCGATCCGGCGCACCGGACCGGCGGCCGGGAAGGTGTGCTCGGGTCGCCCGGACTGCTCCGCCGGATCACGGAGCAGGGGATCCAGGAGCGTGCGCGCTGCGCCGTCGGCCGTCTCGTTGAGGTCGCCGCCGACGATCACGGGCGCGCCCGCACCGCGCACGAGGGCCTCGAGGTGCTCGGCGTGTCGCAGGCGGTTGTCCTCCTGGAGCGCGAAGTGGATCGAGGAGACGACGACGGAGCCTCCGCCGGGCACGGACAGCCGCACCGCGGCGACCCCGCGCGGATAGGTCGAGTTCAGGTCCGAGAGGTTCTGCGCGACCGGGTGCATGCCGCGGCGCACCACCTGGGCGGCGACCTCCTCGGTCGCGAGCAGCGCGAGACCGCGCCCGCCCGCGCCGCCGACGAGCACCCGTCGGCCGACCCGCCGGGCGAACCAGGCCAGGCGCGCAGAGGGCAGCACGAAGCGCGGCGCCTCCTGCACCAGCAGCACGTCGGGGTCGAGGTCCTGGACCGCCTCGACGAGGGCCTGCAGGTCGCCGCGCAGCTCCCACAGGTTCCAGGACAGGATCCGCAGATCCCAGGACGCGGAGCCGGTGCCGGCGCTCATGCCGTCTCCCCTCCCGGGGCGACGAACGGGGCGATCACGCGCTCCACGAGGTTCTTCAGCTCGTCGACCTCGTAGCCCGGCCAGCCGAACAGCACCCGGCGCCACTCGGGGGGCACGGCCTTCTCGCCGAGCGCCGCCCCCATCAGGGAACCGGTGATGCACGCGACCGTGTCGGTGTCGTAGCCGGCCCGTGCGGCGGCCTCGAGCGCTGCGACGAGCGCGTCGCGCTGGGCGAACTTCCCCTCGGGGATCGGGCCGACGCCGTTGATCGCCGCCCATGCGGCCTGGAAGGCGCCGACCACCCAGCCGTTGCGCCGGAACATGACGGGGGTGGACTCCTCGGCCTCCACGATCCGGTCCTGCCAGAGGGCGCGCCGCTCGGGCGCGAGCTGGTCGAGGCCGACGCGCACGTCGAGGGCGCCGGTGAGGATCGCGTGGCGCACGGCGAATCCCCACAGGATGCAGGCCTCGACCGTGTCCGGGTGCACGTGTGTCAAGCGGCACACCGCGGCGATCGCCTCGGCCGCGTCCTCGTCCGGGGAGAGCAGATAGGGCAGCACGGAGGCATGGGCGCGCATGAGCGAGCCGTTGCCCGCGGAGGTCGGGTGGTCCTCGTGCGCCTTCGCGGCCGCGGCCCGGAAGTCGACCGCACGGGGGGCGTAGTGCCCGGCCTCGCGGCCGATGTCCGCCGCCGAGCGCAGCACGTGGGAGGTGAGGTTGCCGATGTCCGGGGTGCCCAGCGACCACGAGTACCACTCGCGGGCGATGTGGTCCTGAGCGGACTCGATCCGCAGGTCATGACCGTCGGCGGCGGCCAGCGCCGCCTCGAGCACGACGATCGCCATGGAGGTGTCGTCGGTCCACTCCCCCGGCTGCCAGCCGAGCACCCCGCCGCCGATCATGTCGATCTCCTCGGAGTCGACGACGGGGGCCTGGAACTCGTAGGGCGCTCCGAGCGCATCACCGGTCGCCGCGGCCACGACGGCGCCGACCGCCCGCTGCCGCTGCGCCGCGGTCAGCCCGGGGGTCTGGGAATGCTTCTCATGGGTCCTCACGCGCCCATGGTTCCACAGGTCAGCTGAGGGCCAGGCCCAGTTACCCTGGTGGGGACCGGAGAAGGAGCCCCATGACCGACACCCCCGCGGATCCCCGTCCGCACTGCGACGACCCGCACGCCCCCCATGACCACACCGGTCATGACCATCCGCCCACCGGTGCGGACCTGGTCCGGGACCTCGTCAAGGGCCTGTCCCTCCAGGCCCTGCTGATCCCCGCGATCGCGGTCGTGATGCTCGTGGCGATCCTGCCCTTCGCGCCCGTCACCCCCGTGCCGCTGCTGCTCGGCATCGGACTCGGCGCGCTGCAGCTGGTCTCGCTCGTGGCCACGAGCCTGTTCGTCGCCCGCACCCGTCGCCAGCTCGCGGTGAATCCCGGCCTGGTCGCCGTGCGCAGCGTCCTCGAGGAGGTGCTGCGGATCGCCGCGGTGCTGCTCGCGCTCGTGCTCTGGCCGTCCGAGATCCGCTCCGAGCTCGGGATCTGGGTGGGCGCCGGCTGCGCACTGGTGTGGATCGTGCTGGCCACCGCCCAGACCGTCGCGACGCGGCGCCGCATCGCCCGTCCCGGCGAATGGTCCGAGGAGGCGATCTCGACCCTGCTCTCCCAGCGCGTCGGCGCCCGCTCGACCGTCGTGATGCGCCTGCTCGACGTGCTCGGCACCGTGATGTTCCAGCTCGGCGCGACGGTGCTCGTGATCCTCTCCCCGGTGCTCGCGGTCGGCACCGCCGTGCTCTCGATCGGCACCGGGCTCTCGACCCTCGTCCTCCAGCGCCGTCCCCCGGCCGAGCGCTCCCGCAGCCCCTGGGCGTACATGCCCGTCGCCCTCGGCGCGCTGACCCTGGCCCTGGCCGTGCTCGGCCTGCTGAGCCTCTGACCCGCTGACCCGTTCGCCGTCCACCCACCCGCAGGAGCCGATGATGACCGCCGCCCTCCCCTCCGGACTCGACCTCGAGCAGGTCGACCCCGCCACCCGCCTCCAGGACGATCTCTTCGGCCACGTCAACGGCCGCTGGCTGGCCGAGCACGTGATGCCCGCCGACCGCTCGAGCGACGGGGCCTTCCACGCCCTGCGCGACCTCGCCGAGGAGCGGGTGCGGGAGATCATCGAGGAGGCCGCCGCCGAGGTCGACGCCGCGGCGGGCACGGCGGGCGAGGAGAGCGAGGGGGACCCCGCGGTCCCGACCACCGACCACGGCCGGGTGGGCACCCTCTACCGGATGTTCATGGACACCGACGCGATCGAGGCGGCCGGTCTCTCCGGCCTCGAGCAGCTGCTCGCGGAGATCGGCGGGGCCGAGGACCTCGACCAGGTGGTCCGCCTCATGGCGGCCCCCGACTCGGGCGCCTCGGCGGTGCTGGCCTACGTCTGGACCGACGACCACGACTCGTCCCGCTACCAGGTCAAGCTCCACCAGGGCGGGCTCGGCCTGCCCGACGAGTCCTATTACCGCGAGGAGCACCACGCCGAGACCCGCGAAGCCTACGGCGCGCATCTGGCCCGCCTCGCCGAGCTCGCGGCGCTCCCGGGCCGTCCGGGCCTCGTCGGGGGGACCGCGCAGGAGATCGCCGCCGCGGTGCAGGACTTCGAGACCCGCCTCGCCGCCTGCCACGTCGACGTGGTGCGCCTGCGCGATCGCGAGAAGTCCGACAACCCCATGGACGCCGACCAGCGCCGCGAGCTCGCCCCCGCCTTCCCCTGGGACGCCTTCGTCGAGGGCACCGGCGCGCACGGCGCCGCCTTCGACGTGGTCTCGGTCGGACAGCCCGAGTTCGTCTCCGCCGCCGCGGAGCTGCTGGCCGGGGAGGACCTCGCCGTGCTGCGCACCTGGCTCGCCCTGCACACGGTCTCCTCCTACGCCCCCTATCTCCCCTCCGCCCTGGTCGAGGAGGACTTCGACTTCAGCGGCCGCGTGCTCTCCGGCGCGGAGGAGCTGCGGGAGCGGTGGAAGCGGGGCGTGTCCCTGGTCGAAGGCGCGGTCGGCTTCGCCGTCGGCCGCGAGTACGTCGCCCGCCACTTCCCCGCCGCGCACAAGGAGCGGATGACCGCGCTGGTCGACGCCCTCATGGACGCCTACCGCGCCTCGATCCGGGAGCTGGACTGGATGACCCCCGCCACCCGCGAGCGGGCGCTCGAGAAGCTCGAGCGGTTCACCCCGAAGATCGGCTACCCCGAGCGGTGGCGCAGCTACGACGGCCTCGAGGTGGTCCCCGGCGACCTCGTCGCGACGGTGCGCGCCTCCCGCCGCTTCGAGGCGGAGTTCGAGTTCTCGAAGGTCGGCGGGCCGATGGACGAGACCGAATGGCACATGACCCCGCAGACGGTCAACGCCTACTACAACCCCGGCCGCAACGAGATCGTCTTCCCCGCCGCGATCCTGCAGCCCCCGTTCTTCGACGCCGAGGCCGACGACGCCGTGAACTTCGGCGGGATCGGTGCGGTGATCGGCCACGAGGTCGGCCACGGCTTCGACGACCAGGGCTCGAAGTACGACGGCGAGGGCAACCTCGTCTCCTGGTGGACGGCCGAGGACCGCGAGGCCTTCGACGGTCGCGCAGCGCGCCTCATCGCCCAGTACTCCGAGCTGTCACCGCGAGAGCTCGACGACTCCCATCACGTCAACGGCGCGCTCACGATCGGCGAGAACATCGGCGACCTCGGCGGGCTCGCCATCGCGGTGAAGGCCTATCTCGCCAGCCACGACGAGGAGGAGGTGGCGCGCGAGCTCGACGGGCTCACCGGACTGCAGCGCGTGTTCTGGTCGTGGGCCACCGTGTGGCGGGGCCGCAACCGCCCCCAGGAGGCGATCCGTCGCCTCGCCGTGGACCCGCATGCGCCGATGGAGTTCCGCTGCAACACGGTGGCGGGTCACCTCGACGAGTTCCACGAGGCGTTCGACGTGCGCGAGGGCGACGGCATGTATCGCGACCCCGCGGAGCGGGTGAGCATCTGGTGAGGCCCGACCCGCCCTTCCACGTCGGCCGCACCAGACCCTCCTCCGTGGGCTGGACCCGTATCGCCATCACGGCGGCGTGCGGGCTGGTCCTGGCCGGGCTCATGCTGCAGCGCGGCTCCGTGCCGGCCGCGGTCGCAGCGCTCGCCGCCTTCGTGCTGCTGGCGCTGTGGACCTGGATGGGCCAGTCCGCCCGCTTCGTCGTCGACGAGCACGGGGTCACCGTGAGCCTCGGCGGCTTCCTGCCTCGCCCCGTCTGGCCGCTCGAGGACTTCCGCACCGTGCAGCTGCGCGAGATCCCCACCTCCCGGGTGGGGGTGGCCCTCGGCGGCTACGGCTGGCGGCGCGGGAAGGCGATGACCCCGAAGCCCGAGGAGCTCACCCCCGTCGGCGAGCGGAAGATCTTCACCGTCTCCGAGATGCAGCGTCCCTACCGGATGCTCGTCACCCGGCCGGGCACGACCGTGGAGATCATCGGCCGGAAGGACACCTGCTACCTCCTCTCCCCCGTCGACCCCCATGCCACCGCCGCCGCGATCGACCAGGCGATCCGGGCCCGACGCTGAGGGGGGACGCCGAGGTAGACTGTCCCCTCGTCATCCACTGACAGGGGAGCACCGGGCGGTGCTGAGAGTGCGCGAGGAGCGCAGACCCTCGAACCTGATCCGGCTCGCACCGGCGTAGGGAGTCGGGACTTCCGCGGCGCGCCGCCGGCGCGCCGCGCCCCTTCCATCATCTGGGAGGAGACGTGATGACTCGTTATCGCACCGTCGATCTGCTGGTGACCGTGCTGATCGGCGCGGCCTTCGGGGTCGCGTTCCTGGGCTACGGCCAGCTCTACACGCTGATCGGCCCGCTGACCGCGGCGTTCAAGCCTGCCGAGGGGCTCCTCGCCGGCATCTGGTTCCTGCCCGCGATGCTCGCCGCCCTGATCGTGCGCAGGCCCGGCGCGGCGCTGCTCGCCGAGATGATCGCGGCGGTCATGTCGATGCTGCTGGGCAGCCAATGGGGCTGGGGCACCGCGATCTCGGGCCTCATGCAGGGCGGCGGGGTCGAGCTCGCCTTCCTGCTCACCCGCTACCGCCGCTTCACCCTGCCCGTCGCCGTGCTCGGCGGGCTGCTCGCCGCGCTGCTGGAGTGGGGATGGGAGAAGTTCGCCTACTACCAGGAGATGAGCTGGGCCTTCTCCGGCGCCATGCTCGGGTTCTTCCTGCTCTCGGGCGCCCTGCTGTGCGGCGTGCTGGGCTGGGCGGCGACCCGTGCGCTGGTCGCGACCGGCGCGGTGGACTCCCTGGCCGCGGGCCGGGAATCGGCCCGCGAGGCCCGGGTCTGAGCACGGGGACCGTCCCGGAGCCGTCCGTGCGGGTCGAGGGACTGCGCTGGCGCCCGCTCGCGCGGCGCGAGCCGACCATCGACGGGCTCGACCTCGTGATCCCTGCCGGGCAGCGGGTGCTCCTGGCCGGAGCGAGCGGCAGCGGGAAGTCGACGGTGCTGCGGGCGCTGGCCGGGCTGCTGGACCCGGAGGACGGGGACGGCGAGGGGCTGGTCCCCGCGCCGCGACGCCCCGGGGAGCGGGGCCTGCTGCTGCAGAACCCCGTGCACGCCCTCGTCGGCGCCACGATCGCTCGCGATGCCGCCTTCGGGCCCGAGAACGCGGCGCTGCCCCGCCCCGCGCTGCACGAGCGCGCCGCGTCGGCGCTCAGCGCCGCGCGCGTCGACCTCGACCCGGAGCGGGTGCCGCTGGACGCCTCGGGCGGGCAGCAGCAGCGGATCGCCCTGGCCGGCGCCCTCGCCCTCGACCCCGCGCTGCTGCTCCTGGACGAGCCGACGAGCATGCTCGACGCGCCGACCGCGCAGGAGGTGCGCACGGCGATGCTCGCGGCCGTGGGGACGGCGACCCTCGTCGTCGCCGAGCACCGGATCGGGCCCTGGCTGCCGCATGTGGACCGACTGATCGTGCTCGGCCCGCGAGCGCGGATCCTCGCCGACGGGCCGCCCGAGGAGGTGCTCTCGTCGCGGCGAGAGGTGCTGGTCGACGCGGGGGTGTTCGAGGCGGACGCCCCGCCGCGCCCCGCCGCGCAGACCCCCGACGGCACCGACCGGACCGTCGCCGCGCTGCGCGGCGTCACCGTCCCCGCCAGAGGGCTCACCGCCGCGCAGGACCTCGAGGTCCGCGCCGGACGGCTCACCGTGCTCACCGGCCCCAGCGGCGCGGGCAAGACCACGCTGCTGCGCGTGCTGACCGGCTCGACGGAGCCGGGCGCCGGCACCGCGGTCCGGCCCGAGCCCACCCGGATCGCGCTGGTCCCGCAGAACCCCGAGCACTCCTTCGTCGCGCGCACCGTGCGGGAGGAGCTGCGCGCATCCCCCTGGGCACTGGACGAGGCGCTCGCCGAGGAGCTGCTGGAGCGCGCCGGCCTCGCCCACCTCGCGGGCGCCCACCCCCACCGGCTCTCCGGCGGGGAGCAGCGCCGCCTCGCGATCGCCGCCGCCCTCGCGCAGCGCCCCGCCCTGCTCGTGCTCGACGAGCCGACCGTCGGGCTGGACGCGCGGCGCCGCCGAGAGGTGCTGACCCTGCTCCAGGAAGCGCGGGACCGGGGCGCGGCCGTGCTCGCCGCGAGCCATGACGAGCTCCTGGTCGAGGCGGCCGACGAGCGCCACGCCCTGCCCGCCCCGCGGCCGGGAGCCGCGAAGGTCTGCGCTCCCCGCCGGATCCCGGCCGATGCGCTGAACCCGCTGACGCTGTGCCTGATCGGGATCCTCGCCGCGATCGGCTCCTTCGCCGTGCAGAGCTGGCAGGGCGGTCTTCTCGCTCTCGCCCCGACGGCCCTGCTCGCCCCGCTCGCGGTGCGGAGCCTGCGCGGGGCGGTGCTGCGCATGCTGCCGATCCTGCTCTCCGCCGCAGGTCTCGCCTGGACCACGGCCCTGCTCGGCGAGGCGCCGTCCCTGTCCGGGCAGGCGTGGCTCGTGGGCCTCAAGGAGGCTGCGCGGATCACCGCCTTCGTCGCCCCCGGGGTGCTCGCACTGGCCTCCGTGCACCCTGCACCGCTCGGGGACGCGCTCGCCCAGCGCGCCCGCCTGCCGGGTCGGCCCGTCGCCGCCGCCGTGATCGCACTGGTGCGGGTGGGTCATCTCGGCCGGCAGTGGTCGACGATCGTCGAGACCCGGACCCGGCGTGGCCTCGGCGGGCCCCGCTCCCCGCGCCTGCTCGCCGGGGCGACGCTCGCCCTGCTCGTGGACACCCTGCGCGGCGCCGAGCAGCAGGCCCTCGCCATGGACTCCCGCGGCTTCGCGACCGCCGCCCGCCGCAGCTGGGCGGAGCCGAGCCCCGTCGGCCGCGCCGACCTGCTCGGTCTCGGGATCGCCGCGCTGCTGCTGGTGTGGCCGCTGCTCGCGGAGCTGCTCGTCGGCGCCGCGTAATATCCTGGCCGGATGAACGACGACTCCCTCGACCCTGCGCTCGTCGAGCTCGCGAACGCCCTGCTCGACGCGGCACGACAGGGCGATGCCGCGACCGTGCGCGCCTTCCTCGACCGCGGCGCGCCCGCGAACCTCCGCGATGCCGCCGGGAACTCCCCGCTGATGCTCGCCGCGTATCACGGGCACGCCGCGCTGGTGACCGAGCTCGCCGGCCGCGGCGCCGATGTCGACCTGCTCAACGACCGAGGCCAGTCCCCGCTGGCCGGTGCCGCCTTCAAGGGCTCCACCGAGGTCGCGGCGGCGCTGCTCGAGGCGGGCGCCGATCCCGATCTCGGGGAGCCGAGCGGGCTGGCGACGGCGCGCTACTTCGAGCGGGACGAGATCGTCGCCCTGATCGAGTCCCGCCGGGGCTGAGCCGGTCCGGGCCTCAGGCGCTCGTGGGGCGCAGCACCATCGCGACGTGCTCGATCCCGGCCTCCAGGAACACCCCGCCGACCCGCTCGAAGCCCATCGAGGCGTACCACGCCTCCAGATGCGCCTGCGCGTCGAGGTGCACCTCGCAGTCCGGGGCGATCTCGCGGGCGCGCCCGAGGGCGGTGGCCATGAGGCGTCGTCCGTGACCGCCGCGGCGACGGTCCTCCCGCACGACGACCCGGCCGATGCGCACCGTCCCGTCGGCCTCGCGCAGCAGACGCAGATGCGCAATCGGCTCCCCCGCCTCCTGGAGCCACAGCAGCTCGGTGCCCTCCTCGAGCTCGCGCCCGTCGAGGTCGGGGTCCGTCGCGCCCTGCTCGATCGAGAACACGTCCTGGCGCAGCTTGGCCAGCAGGTAGAGGGTGCGCGGAGACACGTCCGCCAGGACGGCGCGGCGTGCTGCGGACGGCGGGAGGGACGGGGCGGAGGACTGCTCGGGCATGGGCGTCAGGGTACTGCCGGGGAGGCGCCGCCCGCGCCCTCGACCACCCGTGCCACGGCCTCGCGCCAGTGCCCGGCCATGACCGGGCCGCCGTGCCCCTCCTCCTCCACCACGATCAGCTCGCTGCCGGGCCAGGCACGGTGGAGCTCCCAGGCGGTCAGCGCGGGACCCGAGACGTCGCGGCGGCCGTGGATCAGCGCGCCCGGGATGCCGCGCAGGCGGTGCATGCCGCCGAGCAGGCCGGAGCCCGGTGCGGCGCCGAAGGGCACCGCCCAGTCGGCGACGAAGCCGTCGTGGGCCCAGTAGTGGGTCACCTGCCGGGCGAAGCCGCGCTCGTACTCGGTGACCGGGACGTCCTCGGCGACGGCGCTCGGCTCGGCGGGGCCGCCTCCTCCGATCGCGATGTGGGCGTCCTCCCAGCGCATCCACCTGCGCACCGCCTCGTCGACGAGCACCGGGTCCTCCGCGGTGACCATCCTCCGGTAGGCCTCGACCAGGCGCAGCCGCTCCGGGGTGCGATCGTGCCGGTCGAATCCCCCGAGGCGCTCGGCGAGGCCGGCGAACTCGTCCCACGCCTCGGGGTACAGGGCGCCGACGCCCTCGGTGATCCAGTCGACCTCGCGCCGCGAGGTGCTCGTGACCGCGAAGAGGACCACGCCCAGCACCCGCCCCGGATGCGCCTGCGCGTAGGCCAGGGCGAGGGTGCTGCCCCAGGAGACGCCCTGCACGATCCACGCCTCGACGCCCAGGTGCTCACGCAGCGCCTCGAGATCGGCGACCAGGTGGGCAGTGGTCTGGGCGGAGAGGTCGACGGGGCCGGGCGTCCCGGCCGACGGGGTCGAGCGACCGGCGCCACGCTGGGACAGGCCGATGATCCGGGCCCGGTCCGCGGGCACGTTCCGGCGGTGCCCCGGCGTGAGCCGTCCTCCCGGTCCGCCGTGCAGGTAGAGGGTGGGCACGCCGTCCGAGGCCCCGGCCTCGTCCCAGAAGATCCTGTGTCCGTCCTCCCGCTCGAGCATCCCCTCGGCAGCGGTCGGCGGGGGCTGGGGAAGGGCGGAGCGGCTCATGGGGCCGATCCTAGGTCGCCTCGTCCCGCAGTCCCTGCAGCGCGATCTCGTCGTCCTCGGTGCCGGTGTGCGGGGCGCCGAACCAGCGCATGTACTCCTCCACCTCGCTGAGCATCCACTCGATCCCGAACAGCTCGATCATCGCGGGGTCCGCTCCGCGCACGTCGCGGAGCTGCGGTGGCAGGGCGGCGAGGTCGCGTTCCCGGGGAGCCAGGGCGAGGGTCTCCCAGTCCACGAGCAGCAGCTCGCCGTCCGCGGTGCTCAGCTGGTTCGCATGATGGGGCTCCCCGTGGGTGGGGACTCTGCGGTGGGCGCGGGTGCGCTCGAGGGCGAGGAGCTCGCGATAGCGCTCATCGGCCTCCCGGATCCGCGGCGCCGCGGCACGGAGCAGCGCGCGGGCGGTCTCCCCCATCGGTCCCGTGGTCCAGGCCGAGCCGGTCCGCTCCTCGAGCCGGGCAGGGAGACCGGGGCCGACGCGCGGCGCCCAGGGACCGAGCACCTCGGGCGCCCGGGCTGTGTGGAGGCCGTCGAGCAGCGCGAGCACGCGCTGCTCATGTCCGGCCCGGTCGGCCTCGGACGCCGTCGGCGTGCGGCCCTCCCGCCATGGCGTGACGCTGAGCGGAGCACCGCCGAGCCGGATGGTCACGCGCCCCTCCTCGCCGGCGCACGGCGCGAGCACCCCGGGCAGACCTCCCGCCCCGAGCTCCCGCGCGGCGAGATACGCGGCGGTGAAGCTCTCGGCCGAGCGCGTGGGGGACGGTCGGTCGAGCGTCGCGAACAGCGCCGGCCCGTCGGGGCCGTCGATCCTCCAGTGGTGCGCGCCGAAGCCGAGGGGAAGATGGATCGCGTGCTCGGCCTCCGGCAGCCAGGTCCGGCGCACCGCCTCCAGCACGTGGGCGGCGGTCGGGCTCTCCGGTGCGGTGCGCATCGCGATCCCCGTCAGCGGGCGAGCGCCCAGGGCGCGGCGGCGTGCTCTCGGGTCCAGCCCGCGCGGCGGCTGCGCACGCTCTGGCAGCGCGGGCACCAGAAGACGGTGCGTGCGGCGATCTCGGCGGAGCGCACGGTCGTGCCGCACAGCCGGCAGGGCAGGGTCTGGCGGTGGTAGACGTAGAAGGACTCCTCGCGCGGGACCACGTCCGGGTCCTCGTCCCCGTTCTGACGGGTGCCGCGGGAGCGCTCGACGATCCGTGCCTCGATCTGCCGGTGCTCGGGCTGGGTGGTGACGATCCGGCCCGTGCGCGCCCCGTAGGCCATGAGCGCGACGAGGTCCTCCCACATCTCCTCGCACATCCCCGCGGTGAGCTGCTTACCGGGCACGAAGGGGTCCAGCCGCGCGCGGAACAGCAGCTCGGCGCGGTAGATGTTCCCGATCCCGGCGACGACCTTCTGATCCATCAGCAGCGCCCCGACGGTGCTGCGGGAGCGGCGGATGCCCTCGACGAAGCGGCGTCGGGAGGTGCCCTCCGGATCGGGTCGCAGCGGGTCCGGGCCGAGGCGGTCCAGCACCCGCTGCCGTCCCTCGGCGTCGAGGACCTCGCAGGCCGTGGGGCCGGTGAGATCGGCGAGGCCGCGCGGGCCCGCGATCCGCAGCCGCACCGTCTCGCGCGGCACGATCCGGCGCCAGTCCGGGGTCTCCTCCCCCGCCTCCTCCCGCTCCCCGATCTGCAGGCGGGGGGCGCCGATCGCGTGGGCGTCGGCGAAGCCGGGGTCGCCCGCGAAGGTCCAGGAGCCGTACAGGCCCAGGTGCACGTGCACGTGCCGCACCGAGGGGTCCTCGCGCGCCACGTCCTCCGCGGGGGCGAAGGGCAGGAACAGGTGCTTGCCCGCCGCCTCGGCGCCGAGCAGCACCCGGCCGTCCAGCGCCTCGGCGTCGGAGAAGCGGCCCTGCGGGCTCGAGGTGCGCACGCGCTGTCCGCCGAAGCCGCGGTCGAAGGCCGCGGCGAGACGGTGGACGGTGTGTCCCTCCGGCATCAGCGCGCGTCGGCGCCGGCGCCCTGGCCCTCCGCGTAGCCGCCCGTGGCCTCGTAGCGGGCGACCAGGTCGATGCGACGCTGGTGACGCTCCTCGCCGGAGAACGGCTCGGCCAGGAACAGGTCGATCAGCGCCTCGAGCTCCTCCTCGGAATGCTGGCGCGCGCCGACGGAGATGACGTTCGCGTCATTGTGCTCGCGGGCCAGACGCGCGGTGTCCTCGTTCCACACCAGCGCCGCACGCACCCCGGCGACCTTGTTCGCCGCGATCTGCTCGCCGTTGCCGGAGCCGCCGATCACGATGCCGAGCGAGCCCGGCAGCGCGACGACCGCCTCGCCGACGTCGGTGCAGAAGGGCGGGTAGTCGTCCAGGGCGTCGTACTGGTGGGCGCCGTGGTCGGTGACCTCGTGCCCCTTCTTCTCCAGCTGGGCCACCAGGCGGTTCTTCAGCTCGAAGCCGGCGTGGTCGGTGCCGATGTGCACGCGCATTGCAGGGTGTCTCTCTCTCGACGGGGTGGGGAGGGTCGGGTGCGATCAGCTGAAGTCGACGCCGCCGGTGCGGGAGCGCTTGAGCTCGTAGAAGCCGTCGATCGAGGCGAGGGTCGCGAGGGCGTCCAGCAGCTTCCCCGCGTCCTCCCCCTTCGGGGCCGGGGAGACGACGGGGCCGAAGTAGGCGGTGCCCTCGCCGAAGGAGATCACCGGGGTGCCCACGTCGTCGCCGACGCGCGAGATCGCACCCTCGTGCGAGGCGCGCAGCGCCGTGTCGGTCTCGTCGCCGGCGACCGGCTCGTAGGCCTCGATCAGCTCGGCCGGCAGACCGACGTCGGCGAGCGCGGCGATCGCGGTCGCGCGACGGTCATCGCTCTGGCCGCCCACGTGGTAGCGCTCGCCCCAGGCGGTGTACCAGCGGGCGAAGGCCTCGTTGCCCTCGGCGCGGTCGATCGCGATCGCGAGCCGGGCCGGGCCCCAGGAGTCGTCGAGCATCTCGCGATAACCGGGGTCGAGGTCGCGGCCCTCGTTGAGGACGGACAGCGACATCACGGAGTAGGTGGGCGCGATCTCGCGCACCTCGGCGGCGTGCAGCAGCCAGCGGCTGGTCATCCAGGCGAAGGGGCAGACGGGGTCGACGAACAGCTCTACGCGATTGGCGCTCATGGACTCTCCTCGGGTCGGGGGCGAGCCCTCATTGTCGCACCGGGAGGCGCCTGTGCGTCGACCCGGTCACGGCATCGGAAAACGCATTGCGCCGCGAGGGCGGTGCGGGTTGGATCGGACGAGTGCTCGACTCCTCCCCCTCCGCCTCCGCGGCGATCTCCTCCCCGGCGCGTCCCGCCCCCGGGGTGCTGCGCTCCATCCTGCGCAACCACCGCCGGGCTCTCGCGATCATCCTGCCGCTCGGCACCGTGTCCGAGGGCATCGAGATGCTCATGCCGATCGTGCTGGGTCTCATCATCGACCACGGCATCCTCGCCGGCGACCTGCGCCTGACGGTGCTGGGCGCGGCGGGGCTGATCCTGCTGCGCGTGCTCGGGATGCTGCTGTGGGTGTGGACCTTCCTGCTCTCGCAGCGGGCGGTCATGTACGAGCGGCACCGCCTGCGGGTGGGACTGACCGGCGCGGTGCTCGATCCGCGCTCGCGCACCGTGCGCCGCCCCGCCGGCGAGGTGCTCTCGATCGCGACGTCGGATGCGGACAAGGCGTCCGACGTCATGGACATGATCCCGTGGGTGATCCCCTCGCTCCTCTCGGTGCTCGGCGCGACCGTGTATCTCACCGTCATGGACCCGTGGCTGGGGCTCGCGATGGGGCTGGGCATCGTGGTGATGGTGGTCGTGATCCGGGTGATCACCCCGACCCTGTCGGCCCGCTACGACGACCAGCAGTCGCAGGCCGCGGAGGCCGCCGCGACCGCGACCGACCTGGTGCACGGGCTGCGGGTGCTGCAGGGCCTGGGCGTGCAGGGCCGGGCACGGGCGACCTACCGCCGCCGCTCCCGCATCGCCCTGGACGCGGCGCTGGTCAACGCCCGCTACTCGGGCATCTCCTCGGGACTGACCACCCTGGTGACCGGCACGATGCTCGCCTCCGTGGTGGTCCTCGCCTCGCTGCGCACCCTGGACGGCGCCCTGTCGCTCGGCGTGCTCATCGCCGTGGTGGGCCTGGCCCGCTACGTGATGGGGATGCTGCAGGGCCTCTCCGGCGCGCCCGTGTGGTGGGCCGGCATGTCCACCTCGGCCCGCCGCGTGCGCGACCTGTACACGGACCTCGGCCGCACCGTCGACGACCCCGAGCTGGGACTCGGCGTGCTCACCACCCGCCGTGACGAGCGCGGCGAGGGCGGGCAGCGCGGCCAGGAGCGTCGCGGCGCGGCCGGCGGCCTGCACCTGCCGCTGCTCTCCGTCGGCGACGGGGAGGTCGTCGCGCTCGCCTGCGCCGACCCCTCCGACGCCGCGGACGTGATCGAGGCGGTCAGCGGCCGCGTCGACGCCGGTGCCCGGGTGGGCGCGACCCCGATCACGCCCGAGGACCGTCTGGGGCTGCGCGCGGACCTGCTCGTAGAGCCGCATGTCGTGGACCTCTTCGACGGGAGCCTGCGCGATCAGCTCGCGACCCGCGCCCCGGCGCACGGGCCCGCGCCGGAGGACGGGGCCGACTCCTCCGGCGACGACTGGGCCGAGGCGGCCCTGCACGCCGCCGGCGCCGAGGACCTGCTGCGGATCCTGCCCGAGGGCTACGACACCCGGATCCTGGACCGCGGCGCGAACCTCTCCGGCGGTCAGCGGCAGCGGATCGCCCTGGCCCGCGCCGTCGCGGCCGACGCGCCCGTGCTCGTGCTGCACGACCCGACCACCGCGGTCGACGCCGTCACCGAGCAGAACATCGCCGAGGCGCTGGTCGCGGCGAGGCACCGCACCGACAGGGCGACCCTGCTGGTCACCCGCGCCCCGGCGCTGCTGCAGGCCGCGGACCGGGTCGTCTTCGTGCGCGGTGGGCGGATCACCGCCGAGGGCGAGCACGGCGAGCTGATGGGACACGAGGAGTACCGGGAGGTGGTGCGGCGATGAGCGCACCGGAGAACGCACCCCAGAGGGCCGGACTGGACTGGCACCGTCCGCTCGAGGAGGTCCTCGGCGACGACTCCACCGCGCGCCGGCAGCTCGCCGAGCACGCCCAGCTGCTGCCCATCGCGGGCCCCGGCGCCTCGCTGCGCTTCATGGGGGCGCGGCTGCGCGAGCACTGGTTCGCGACCACGGCGACCCTGCTGATCACGATCGGCGGAGCGGTCGCCGCCGCGATCCTTCCCCGCCTGATCGGCTCCGCCGTCGACGTCGTCGCGGACGGCGGCTCCAGCGCCGAGGTGTGGTCGCTCGGGCTGCGGATCCTGCTGGTCGGGATCGTGCAGGCCGTGCTGATGGCCGTGGGCTGGTCGATGATCTCCGCGCTCGGCCAGCGGATCCTCGCCGAGATGCGCGAGGACGTGATCGACCGCGCCCTCGACCTGCCCGCCCAGACCATGGAGCGCACCGGGATCGGCGACGCCCTCTCCCGGGTCGCCGACGACGTCGACGTCGCCGCGAGAGCGGTGAACAACCTCGTCCCGAACCTCATCCAGCTCGGCTTCCTGGTGCTGATCACCCTGGTCGGCATGGCGACCCTCTCGCCCTGGCTGCTGCTCATGGTCGTGATCATCGTGCCGATGTACGTGCTGGCCGCGACCTGGTACCTGCGCCGCACGGGCCCGATCTACCGCCGCGAGCGGATCGCGATGGGCGCCCGCGCCCAGGGGCTGCTCTCGGCGATCCACGGCATCCCCACCGTGCACGCCTACGGCATCGAGCGGCGCGAGACCCGGCACGTGGCGGTGCTCTCGGAGACCGCGGCGCTGCTGAACATGCGCGTGATGCACCTGGTGACCCGCCTGGTGATGGGCCTGAACGTGCCCGAGAACCTGGCGCTGGCGATGGTGATCGGCGTGGGATTCGTGCTGGTGCAGACCGGGGCGGCGCCCGTCGGCCTGGTCACCGCCGCGGCCGTGTACCTGGTGACGCTGTTCTGGCCGATGATGGCGGTCATCTTCAATCTCGACGAGGTGCAGTCGGCGCTGGCCAGCCTCGCCCGGATGGTCGGGGTGATCACCTCGATCGATCCGGCTGTCTCCCCCGGCGACCAGGAGCCCCGCGACGCCTCCATCCGGCTCGCGCAGGTCTCCCACGCCTACGGCGAGGACGAGGACGGCCGGGAGCGGATCGTGCTGCGGCCGCTGGACCTCGAGATCGCTGCCGGGGAGACGGTCTCCCTGGTGGGCGCCTCCGGCGCGGGCAAGTCGACCCTCGCCGCGATCATGGCCGGCACGCTCATCCCCCGGCACGGCCGGGTGCTGCACGGCGGCGCGGACCTCGCCGCGGCGGATCTCGAGTCGATCCGCCGTCACGCCTCGATCGTCTCCCAGGACGTGCACGTCTTCCGCGGCACGCTGCGGGAGGACCTGCAGCTGGCCGCCCCCGAGGCGTCCGACGAGCTGCTGCGCGTGGCGCTGGCACGGGTGGAGGCGCTGGCCTGGGTGGATCGCCTGCCGCAGGGCCTGGACACCGAGGTGGGCGAGAAGGGTGAGCGCCTCACCGCGGAGCAGTCCCAGCAGCTGGCCCTGGCGCGCGTCTCGCTGCAGGACCCGGCGGTGCTGATCCTCGACGAGGCCACGGCCGACGAGGGCTCGTCCGGGGCGCGCGTACTCGAGCGGGCGGCCCTCGAGGTCGCCCGCGGCCGCACCACGATCATCGTCGCCCACCGCCTCTCGCAGGCGCGGGTCGCCGACCGGATCCTGGTGATGGCCGACGGCGCGGTCGTCGAGCAGGGCACGCACGAGGAGCTGGTCGCGCGCGGCGGGGACTACGCCCGGCTGTGGGAGGCCTGGTCCGGCTGAGCCCGGGCCCGCGCGGGGGTCACTCCCCGCGTCGCACCAGACCGGTCTCGTAGGCGGCGACCACGAGCTGAGCACGGTCGCGCAGTGCGAGCTTGCCGAGGATCCTCGAGACGTGCGACTTGACCGTCTGCTCCGCCATCACCAGCTCGGCGGCGATCTCCCTGTTCGACAGCCCCCGCGCGACCGCTCGGAGCACGTCCAGCTCCCGCACGGTGAGCACGGACATGCTCACGTCGGCGCCCGCCGCCTGCTCCGGGCGCGCCACGAAGTCCGCGATCAGGGCCCTGGTCACCCGGGGCGCGAGCAGCGACTCCCCGTCGGCGACCACTCGGACGGCCCGGACCAGCTCCTCGGGTGTGGAATCCTTGAGGAGGAACCCGCTCGCCCCGGCCCTGAGCGCCGAGAACACGTACTCATCCGCATCGAAGGTGGTCAGCATGATGATCTTCGGCGGTGTCCCCGGCATCGCGAGCACCGCCCGGGTCGCCTCGAGCCCTCCCACCTGCGGCATCCGGATGTCCATCAGCACCACGTCCGGGCGCGTCGCACGGACCACCTCGGTGATGCCCGCCCCGTCGGCGGCCGTGCCCGCCACCTCGATCCCCTCCTGGGCGTCCAGCAGAGCGGCGAAGCCTCCGCGGATCATCGACTGGTCGTCGACGACCAGCACCCGGATGGGGTCGTGCGCGGCGCGGTCCATGAGGCCACGGTATTCCCTCCTCGCCCCGGGGCGCTCCCGTGTTCCTGGTCCCTGACCGGCGCAGCCTGCGCCGACTGGGCCCGGACCTGAGGCTGCTGCTCTCCGGGCTGCCGCTCTCCCTGCTCGCGGCGATCGTGCTGCTCCCCCTCGCCGCGGTCTCCGCCGTCCTCGCGCTCCTGTGGGTCGGGGTGCTGCTGTTCCCGCTCACCCTCGCCCTCGCCTCGGCCTTCGCCCGCTGGGATCGTGCGCGCCTGCACCGCTGGGGCCTGGAGGTCGCCGCCCCGAGCTATGCGCCCCCGCGCCCCGGCGCCCGCGGACTGCTGCGGCCCCTCACCGATGGGCGACGCTGGCTCGACCTCGGTCTCGAGGGCCTCCTCGCCGTGCCGATCAGGGTGCTCACCGCAGTGCTCGCCCTGGGCTGGGGCGCCGCCGCCCTGGCCGGGCTCACCTACGCGGGCTGGGGACGGCTGCTGTCGCCCGAGCTCCCGGAGGTCCCCGGGCAGTGGGCGATCGCACTGGTCGCCGGGATCCTCCTCACGCTGACTCTCCCCGCCGCCGTGCACCTGCTCGCCCGCCTGGACGCCGCGGTCACCGCTCCCCTGCTGGGCGGCGCCGTGGCGGGCAGTCGCGTCCCACGCCTTCCGGGGCGGGCGGCGACCGCGACGGCGGCGCTCCAGGGTGCGGCGCCGTGGGATCTCCGGCTGCAGGAGAACGCATGGAGCCGGATGACGATCGCCTTCCTCGCCTTCGTGCTGCTCGTCGTCGCCTGGCCGGTCACCGCCGTGGTCCACCACGTCCACCCGGCGGCGGCGATGGCGGTCACCGCGGCCGCGGGCGCCGCCGCCCTGCTGGGTGCCCGCTGGCCGTGGGCAGGGCTCGCCCTCTCGGCCCTCGCGGCCGCGGCGTCGATGCTGCTCACCGCCCCCGCGCAGGGGGAGGCGCCCTGGCCCTGGCCGGTGACGGCGCTGCTCGCCCACTGCCTCACGCTCGCGGTCCTCGCCGTCTTCCATCGCTGGTACTGGGTGCTCTCGGCATGGTCTGCGGGCGCCGTCCTCACCTTCGCGGCGCTGCTCCGGGCCGATCCCGTCGCGATGCCCGGCGGAACGCTGCGCGCGGCGATGACCAACGGCGTGGTGCTGGTAGCGATCAGCGGCGGGGTCGTGCTGCTCGGGCTCACGGCACGCCAGTGGATCCTGGCGCGCAGCCAGGCCGAGCGCGCCCGCACCGTGGGCGCAGGGGAGATGCGCCGACGGCGCGAGCTCGAGGAGCGCGGACGCATCGCACGCGAGCTGCACGACGTGGTCGCGCACTCGATGTCCGTCATCACCGTGCAGGCGAGCACCGCGAAGTTCCGGCTCCAGCGACTGGACGAGGCGACGGCGAGCGAGTTCGAGGCCATCGCCTCCTCCTCGCGCCAGGCGCTGCGCGAGATGCGCTCCCTGCTCACGATCCTGCGCGCCGACGACACCCTCGCCGAGATGCCGATGCCGGGGCTGGGCGACATCGGCGATCTGGTGGACTCCAGCCGACGGGCGGGTGCCGCGATCACCGCCGAGCTCGACGAGTGCCCGGTCGCACCCACGGTGGGCCTCACCGCCTACCGGGCGGTGCAGGAAGGGCTCAGCAACGCCCTGCGCCATGCTCCGGGCGCCGCGATCGAGGTCAGCATGCGCTCCCGGGACGGCATCCTGCTGCTCGGCGTGGTCAACGGTCCGCCGCCGCCCATTGCCGTCCCGCCGGACCACATCCCGGGCGCGGGGCTGGGACTCGCCGGCACGCGGGAGCGGGTGCGCGCGCTCGGGGGAGCCGTCGAGAGCAGTCCGACACCGGGCGGCGGTTTCGCGCTGCGTGTGCGGATCCCGCTGTCCGGGCCCCTACCGCGGTAGGGGGCCGCAGTTCGCTCCGGCGGGGGACGCGCAGGCGCGCGCCCACCGCCTACCGTCGATCCCATGACCACCACCGCCGAACCCGTCGCGGGCCCGTATCGCGCCGCCGCTCACACCCGAGACTTCTTCGAACTGACGCAGCGCGTGAAGGATGCCGGCCTGATGGGCCGCGACGTGCGCACCTACATGGTGCGCACCGCTGTGCTCGCCGCCGCGCTCGCCGGCGCGTTCGTCCTGCTGCTCACCCTCGGCGGCACCTGGTGGCAGCTCGCCGTGGCCGCGCTGTTCGGGATCCTGTTCACCCAGGCCGCGTTCCTGGGCCACGACGCCGCGCACCAGCAGGTGTTCTCCACCGGGCGCCGCAACGAATGGTTCTCCCGCGTCATCGGGAGCCTCGTGGTGGGGCTGAGCATCGCGTGGTGGAACCGCAAGCACAGCAAGCACCACGCCCATCCGAACACGATCGGCCGTGACGGCGACATCGCCGGAGGCGTGCTGGTGTTCGTCCCCGGCGACCAGGAGGGCCGCACCGGGTTCGTGGGGTGGCTCGCCCGTCACCAGGGTTACGCGTTCATCCCGCTGCTGAGCCTGTTCGCCTTCGTGCTGCACTACGAGGCGATCTCCACGCTGCTGCGATCGGACAGGGTGAAGCACCGCGCCCTCGAGCTGACCCTGGTCCTGGTCCGGATCCTCGGCTTCCCCGCGATCGTGCTGCTCACCCTCGGTCCCGGCCTCGGCGCAGCCTTCCTCGCCGTGCAGTTCGCCGTCTTCGGCATCACCATGGGAGGGTCCTTCGCCCCCAACCACAAGGGCATGGCGCTGATCCCGAAGGACCTCGAGGTGGACTTCCTGCGGCGCCAGGTGCTCACCAGCCGCAACATCACCGGCGGTCCGCTGATGAGCATCGCGATGGGTGGTCTGGACCTCCAGATCGAACATCATCTCTTCCCGCGGATGCCCTCGGCGAACCTGCGTCGGGTCCGGCCGATCGTGAAGGAGTTCTGCGCGGAGCGCGGCATCGTCTACACGGAGACGACCCTGGTCGACTCGTACCGCACCATCATCCGCTACCTGAACCGGGTGGGCCTCGGGCATGCGGACCCCATGGAGTGCCCGCTGGCCGCGCAGCTACGCGGGGCACCGGTCGGGGTCTGACGGACCGTACCGGTCGGTGCGCCGCCGACGGTCCCGGCGACCAGGAGCCCCGCGACCCCTCGATCCGGCTCGGGCAGGTCGCCCATGCCTACGGCGAGGACGAGGACGGGCGCGAGCGGATCCTGATGATGTCCGACGGGGCGGTCGTCGAGCAGGGCACGCACGAGGAGCTGGTCGCGCGCGGCGGGGACTACGCCCGGCTGTGGGAGGCCTGGTCCGGCTGACGCCGCGGCGGTGCGCTCAGGCGCGGCGGGGGCGCAGCACGACGGCCCCCGCCGCGGCGAGCGCGAGGCCGACCAGGCCCAGGGCGCCCGCCCCGGCCAGGCGCAGCACGACGGCCGTTCCGGGACCGGTGCCGACGTCCCCGAGCTCGAGCACCGGGCCCTCGGCGGCGTCCCCGGCGGGCTCGCCCTCGACCTCGAGGGTGAGGATCAGGCGCACGGGCTCGTCCCCGGCGGGATCGGCCCCCGCCGTGCGCTGCATCCGGTGCAGCTGGATCGTGTGCGTGCCGGGCAGCCACGCGCTGCGGATCGAGTGCTGGCCCGAGGCGCGGTTGCCGAGGTCGACGGGCGCCGCCATCCCTCCGCCGCGCACGGCGCCGGACGAGCCGATCATCGAGCGCCCGCCGTTCACCACCACGGGGGCGCGGACGGCGTCCAGGACCCGCAGGGAGAGCTGGCCCGGGTCGTCCTCCGGCGCCGAGACGATCTCGGTGCGCCAGCGCAGCCTCTGCCCCTCCTGCAGCTCGAGGCGCAGCAGAGCGGTCTCCCCCGGCACCAGCTCGAGCACGTAGGAGCCCGGGTCGACCTCGCGGGCCTCCGCGACGGAGCGACCGGGCTCGAGCGGCTCGCCGTCCTCGGGGGCGACGGGCCGGGCGCCGTCGTCCTCGATCGGCTCCTCGACCGCGGGGCCGCCTCCGCCGATTCCGGCCGGCTGCACCGCGACCTGGAGCTCGAGCGGCAGCGGGTCCTCGCGGTCCTTCGGGCCCTCCCGCGCGACGCGCACGAACAGCTCCTCGCCCGCGCAGCCGTCGGGCCCCATCACCGCCGAGACCGCGGAGCTGGTGATCGGTCCGTCGCCCTCCTGCGACTCGCCCACGTCCGCGCTGCCCGTGTCGTCGCAGGCGTCGCCGGCGGCGGTGAGGAAGGAGACGTCGAGGGTCAGCGGGGTGCTCTCGGCGGGCAGTCCGCCGTCCACGGGCGGTGCGGCGACGGTCGCGGCGGCGTGCACGCGCTGCCCGTCCTCGACCGCGATCCGGTAGTACTTCACGGTCCCGTCCTCGCCGCTCTCGGCGCCGCCGCGGTCGAAGACGTCCCGGTGCAGGCCGGGCTCGACCGGGGCAGCCTGGGCGAGGGAGTCGCCGCCGGAGATCTCAGGGCCCTGCGCCGCATAGGCGTGCTCGGGCGGATCCCCCGCGGCGAGCGCCGGCAGGGGCGCCAGGAGCACGAGCGCACCGCCCGCCGCGAGCAGTCGCGAGGCGGCGCGGGACGAGAGGGGGTGCCCTAGCATGACCACCATCATGTCCGATGTCATCGCCGGCCGCATCGCGCTGCTCGAACCGCTCGCCCGGGGCGCCTCCGGATCGCTGTGGCGCGCCGTGGACCGGCGCTACGACGCGGTGTGCGCGGCGAAGGTGATGCGCCAGCGCGACGGCGCCGAGGCGCTCCGCTTCGTGCGCGAGCAGTCCGCGAGCGATCTCCGCGCGCACCCCCATCTGCTGCCGCCCTACACCTGGGTCGCCGAGGACGACACGGTCGTCCTGGTGATGCCGCTCGTGCACGGCGGCACCCTGGCCGACGCGCTCGCCGAGCAGGGCCCGCTGGCTCCCTCCCTCGTCGCGCATCTGCTGCGCCAGCTGCTGGACGGCCTGGACACCGTGCATGCCGGGCGCTGGGTGCACCGGGACGTGAAGCCCGCGAACCTGCTGCTGGACGCGACCGGCGAGGCGGCGCCGCATCTGCTGCTGGCGGACTTCGGGATCGCGCTGCACGAGAGCGACGTGCGCCTGACCGAGACCGGCCTGGTCCACGGCACCCCCGGCTTCATGGCCCCCGAGGCGCGCGAGGGTGAGGCGAGCTCCACGGCCCAGGACGTGTGGGCCGCCGCGGCCTGCGCCCTCGAGGCCCTGGCACCGCTCCCGCATCGCTCCCGTCCCGACCCCGCCGCGGCGCTCCCCCGGCTCGAGCGGGCGCTGCGTGGCAGCGTCGATCCGTCGGCCGCCGGGCTCGGCGAGCTGCTGCGCGCCATGCTCGCCCGCGACCCCGCGCATCGCCCCACGGCCGCCGAGGCGCGCGACCGGATCCCTCGGGATCTGGGGCACCCGGCGCAGTGGTCCCGCACCGCGGCCGGGGCCCGTTTCACCGTGCAGGACAGGGTGGACTCGGCCGACGGCCGCCCGGAGGTGCCGCTGGAGGGGCCGGCGCACCTCGCCGGCATCGCCCCGGGACTGCACGAGCGGCTCAACGCCCGCTCCGCCGCGGCGCCGTCCCCCGCACAGCCGTCCCCCGCACCGCCGTCCCCTGCCGGGCCCGCTCCCGCGGAGGCGGCGGCCTCCTCGACGCCGACCCGGCCGACCACTCCCCCGACGGACCCGCTCCCCGCCCGCGCACCCCGGGGCCCCGCCCGGCTGGGCCTCGGCGCGCTGCTGCTCCTGCTGGCCCTGATGTGCCTGATCGGTGCGGGAGCGCTGGCCTGGTCGGCGCTGTCCTGACGGCGCGCCGCCGCCGGGTCCGGAGCCGACGAGGTAGGGTCGCCCCATACGCCTACCCCTCCACGGGCAGCGCAGCCCCGGCTCGGTGGCCGGTCGGTACGGGGCGTCCGCGGAGGCCGATCCGGCCGGGACCGCCACCATGTCTTCCACCCCGCGCTGGTCGCCCGGCGACCAGGTGACCTGGACCTACTACACCCCTCAGCACCCCACTCGCACCGTCCGCCCGGGCACCGTCGTGCTCGACGACGACCGCGGCGTGGTGGTGTGGATCGCCCCCGGCACCGAGGTGCTCCTGCCCGTGCTCGAATCCGGGGCGGCCCTGCGCCGCGCCGGCGACGAGGGCATGTTCACCGCCCCCCGCGTCCAGTCCAAGCAGCTCTGGACCGGCAACGGCATCCTCATGATCGGCCTGCCCGACCGGCCCTACTCGATCTGGCTGTTCTACAAGGACGACGGCTCGCTGGGCTGCTACTACGTCAACCTCGAGACGCCCTACGAGCGCACCGAGGAGGGCGTGCGCACGCGCGACCTCGTGCTCGACCTCGTGGTGCTTCCGCGCCGGGACTGGCACTACAAGGACGAGGACGAGCTCGAGGGCGCCGAGCGCACCGGCTACTTCAGCCGGGAGGAGACCGAGGGGATCCGCGCCGCCGGCCGCGACGCCGAGCAGCACATCGCCGAGTGGACCTACCCGTTCTCGGCCGGCTACGAGTACTTCTTCCCGGACCCCACCTGGGAGCTGCCGCGCCTGCCCGAGCACTACAGCTGGGACCTGGACCTGACCCGACGCTGAGCACGGGACCGTGCCCGGTGGCAGGATGGGCCCATGTCCTCAGAGAACCTCACCCGGGACGAGGCGCGACGCCGCGCCTCCTTCCTCAGCACCGACGCCTACGAGATCCGTCTGGACCTCACCACCGACGAGCGCACCTTCCGCACGGAGACCACGCTGCGCCTCGACGCCGCCGAGGCGCGGGAGACCTTCCTCGACCTGATCGCCGAGGAGGTCCACGAGATCGAGCTCAACGGCGAGCTCCTGCCCGATCCCGCCTCCCGCTTCGACGGCGCGCGGGTGCAGCTGCCGACCCTCCTCGAGGGCGAGAACACCGTGCGGGTCCTCGCGACCGGACGCTTCATGAACACCGGCGAGGGACTGCACCGCTTCGTGGACCCGGTCGACGAGGAGGTCTACCTCTACACCCAGTTCGAGGTCTCCGACGCTCGCCGCATGTTCGCCTGCTTCGAGCAGCCGGACCTCAAGGCGACCTTCGCCCTGACCGTCACCGCCCCCGCCCACTGGCGCGTGATCTCCAACGCGCCCACCCCGGAGCCGACCCCGGCCGCCGAGGGCAGCGCGACCTGGTCCTTCTCCCCCACGGAGCGGATCTCGACCTATCTCGTCGCCCTCATCGCAGGCAACTACCAGGGCGGCACCGGTGAGATCACCACCCGCGACGGCCGCACGATCCCGATGGGCGTCTTCGCCCGCGCGTCGCTGGCCGAGCACGTCGACGCCCAGGACGTCATCGACGTGACCAGGGCCGGCATCGACTTCTACGAGGAGGCCTTCGACCAGGACTTCCCCTTCCGCAAGTACGACCAGGTGTTCGTGCCGGAGTACAACATGGGCGCGATGGAGAACCCCGGCGCGGTCACCTACGTGGAGTCCTACGTGTTCCGCTCCGAGGTCTCCGACGCGATCCGCGAGCGCCGCGATCTCACGATCCTCCACGAGCTCGCCCACATGTGGTTCGGCGACCTGGTCACCATGCGCTGGTGGGACGACCTGTGGCTGAACGAGTCCTTCGCCGAGTACGCCTCGACCCTCGCCAGCGCCGAGGTGACCCGCTGGAGCGATTCCTGGACCACCTTCGCGCTGTCGGAGAAGGGCTGGGCCTACCAGCAGGACCAGCTCCCCTCGACCCATCCCGTCGTCGCCGACATGGTCGACCTCGAGGCCGTGGAGACGAACTTCGACGGCATCACCTACGCCAAGGGCGCCTCCGTGCTCCGCCAGCTCGTGGCCTACGTCGGCCGCGAGGAGTTCTTCGCCGGCGTGCGCGCCTACTTCACGAAGCACGCCTGGGGCAATACCGAGCTGACCGACCTGCTCTCCGAGCTCGAGGCCACCAGCGGCCGGGACCTGACCAGCTGGGCGGAGCTGTGGCTCCAGCGCGCCGGGGTCAACACCCTCGCCCCCGTCCTCGAGCACGACGCCGACGGCGCCGTCTCCCGTTTCGCGATCGCGCAGACCGCCCCTGCGGAGCATCCCGTGCTGCGCCCCCACCGCCTCCAGGTGGGCGGCTTCTCCCTGCAGGACGGGGCGCTGGTGCGCACCGAGACGCTCGAGCTGGACGTCGACGGCGAGCTCACCGAGGTGCCCGAGCTCGTCGGCCGCCGCGCCGACCTCTGGCTGCTCAACGACGGCGACCTGGCCTTCGCGAAGGTGCGCCTGGACCCGGAGTCCCTCGCCGTCGCGATGGAGCATCTGCGCCATCTCGAGGACCCGCTCGCCCGCACCCTGCTGTGGTCCGCGGCCTGGGACATGGTCCGCGACGGGGAACTGCCCAGCCGCCGCTTCCAGCAGCTGGTGCTCGCGAACCTCACCGGCGAGGACTCCTCCTCCGTGGTCCGCACGCTGCTCCAGCAGCTCGAGTCGGTCGCGGGCCCCTATGCGGCGGTCGCGGAGCGGGCCGGACGCACCGAGCAGGCGGCCGACGCCCTCTGGGCCCTCGCGCAGGAGGCCGCGGCGGGCTCGGACGCCCAGCTCCAGCTGCTCGAGAGCTTCGCGCGCCTGGCCCGCACCACCGAGCACCGCCACACCCTCGAAGGGCTGCTCGGCGGGAGCATCGCCCTGCCCGGCCGCACGATCGACACCGATCTGCGCTGGAAGCTCGTGATCTCCCTCGCGGTGCTCGGCGGGATCGATGCCGCGGGCATCGACGAGCAGCTCGCGGCCGACGACACCCAGTCCGGCCGCAAGCACGCCCTCACCGCCCGCGCGGCTCTGCCCACCGAGGTCGCGAAGGCCAAGGCATGGCGACGCACCGTCGAGAAGGACACCCTGGCCAACGAGTCGGTGACCGCGGTGGTGCAGGGCTTCCGGCGCGTCACGGACGAGACGCTCATCGCCCCGTACCGGCCGCGCTACTTCGAGGAGATCTCGCGGATCTGGTCCGAGCGCTCGAACGAGATCGCGACCCGTCTGGTCGCGGGCTACTTCCCGCACTCCTTCGGCGGGCAGGGCGTGCTCGACGCCGCCGACCAGTGGCTCGCCGACGCCGAGGACGCGCCCTTCGGGCTGCGCCGGATCATCATCGAGGGCCGCGACACGGTCGCGCGCCAGGAGCGGGTGCGGGCGGCCGACGTCGACCCGAGCGACGCCGACTGATCCCACGGTGAGGTTCCTCGCCCCGTCGCGGTCATGACGACCGCGGCGGGGCGACGATATCGTCGAGGACATGCCTGACGACTTCCCTCCCGACCTCGATCCCCTGCTCTCGGAGCCCACCACGGACGATGCGCTGAGCCTCGCCGATCAGCTGCTGCAGTGGCTCGCGAGCAGCGGCGTCAAGATCGTCGTGATCCTCGTGGCCGCCGCCGTGATCAGCCTGCTCGCCGGCTGGCTGCTGCGCCGCTTCTTCACCACGATGGTGCAGTCCGGCTCCCGGATCTCCACCGTGGCGGGCACCGTGATCAAGCGCGACCCCCGCTCGCAGAAGGCCGCGCAGGCCCGCCGCGAGCAGCGGGCGGAGACCCTCTCGAACGTGGCCCGGAACGTGGCCCGTGCCGTGATCTGGGCGATCGCGTTCATGATGATCCTCTCCGAGATCGGCGTGAACATCGCCCCGGTCATCGCCAGCCTCGGTGTCGTCGGCCTCGCCGCCGGCATCGGCGCCCAGACCATCATCAAGGACGTCGTCGCCGGCATCGTGATGCTCTTCGAGGACATCGTCGCCGTGGGCGACTGGGTGGACCTCGAGTACGCCGAGGGCACCGTCGAGTCGATCAACCTGCGCGCCACCCAGGTGCGCGGCGTCGACGGCGTGCTGTGGACGGTGCGCAACGGCGAGATCGTCCGGGTGGGCAACTACGCCCGCGGCTTCTCCAACGCGGTGGTGACCCTCGACATCGACGCCGGTGCCGACGACGAGCGGGTCACCCAGATCCTCGAGCAGGTCACCGGCGAGCTCGAGGCCGATCCGCGCTGGAAGGAGCCGATCCTCGCCCCCGCGGACATCACCGGGATCCTCGATGTCGACGGGAACCGCTACCAGCGCCGCGTCGTCGTCCAGACCGTCCCCGGTCAGCAGTGGGGCGTCGAGCGCGAGCTGCGGGCCCGGATCCGCGCCGGCTTCTCCGACGCCCACGTCGCCTTCGCCATGCCCCGCTTCGTCGAAGCGGGGAAGTGACCCCCGTCCGCCCCTCACCCTCCCGGAGCGCCCCATGACGACCCCCGCCCCCGATCCCTCCGCCCCGCAGAGCTTCTACGACGCCGTCGGCGGCGCGCCGACCTTCGCGCGGCTCGTGGACCGCTTCTACGAGGGCGTCGCCGAGGACCCGCTGCTGCGCCCGATGTATCCCGAGGAGGACCTCACCGGGGCGAAGCACCGCCTGGAGACCTTCCTCGCGCAGTACTGGGGCGGGCCGAAGACCTACGGCGCCGAGCGCGGGCATCCTCGGCTGCGGATCCGGCACGCGCCCTTCCCGGTCTCCCCCGCGGCGCGGGACGCGTGGCTGCGCCACATGCGGGTCGCGCTCGACGAGCTGGAGCTCCCGCCCCTGCACGAGCAGACCCTGTGGGACTACCTCGAGCGGGCCGCGCACTCGATGCTCAACACCGTCGACGGCGGCGAGGCGCCCGCGGCGGGCCGGGAGATCCCTGGCCGGCTGGCTTGAGAACGATACAAGGTTTGCTCTGCCCCCCCCGATATATGAGAGCGTCTGGGAACATCGTTCTTCATGAGAATACGAGGGGGATTCACATGGACGCGCGCAAAGCAACAAAAGCGACGACATTGGCTGCGACTGCCATTCTTGCATTGAGCGCCGGTCTCACGTCAGCCCACGCCGGCGACGGGAACGCCGCTGCGACGACGCCCATCGACTCGACGTCGGCAGCCGCTTCATATCAGCAGTCACTCACCGCCGAAGACGGCACCGTGGTCACTTTCGTGCTCGACCCAGCCTCGCAGACGCTGACCATCTCCAACACCCGGGGGGATCGGGAAGTGGTGACCGTCCCCGAAGACGTCATGGAAGACCTCACCTCGGACGCGGCCACCGTCGCGCCGGGCACCATCTCGACCCAGCGAGTGAGCGTCGAGACGTGCAAGAACATTCTCTCCGCCGCGGGGTACGCCAATGGCATCGTGTGGACACTTGCGACGATCGCCGCCGCACCGACCCTCGCAGGATCGCTCGTAGGAGCGGGAGCAGGTGTCATCACCTCGGCGATGATCACGGAAGCGGGACGCCTGTGCAAGTGAACGACTCCACCACTACCCGACAGTGCCAGGAGACCGATAGGCGCCACCGTCTCGAACGGTGGTGGACCGGGCTCTCTCGGGCCAAACGATTTCCGGTGATCGCGGCGTTGATATTCATCCCTCTGGGACTGATCTCCACCGTGAGCTTCTTTCAACTGATCCGCGATCCCGACTTGGCGCCTGGATTTCAGTGGTCCGCGGCGCTGCAGCTTGCGACGGGCGTGGCGTGCATTTTCTGGTACTTCTCGCCTGCCAAGGGCAGGGGAGCTGTTCTCGCTCACGCCGCACTCGGCGTGGCACTTCTCCTGAGCACCGCCTTCGCGCTGCACATCGGGATGCAGGCGGTGCGCGCGCAGGTCCTCGGTGTGGGCCTGCTGCAGGCTATGGGGCTCTCCTAGGAGGCTTCCGATGAGGTCAGCCCCGGAAGGTCAGCGGCTCCCCCGCGTGGGCCTGCAGGGAGATGCGCGCCTCCGGCGCCAGACGCACCGGCGTGCCGTCCTCCGTGTCGACCAGCACGACGACCGTGCGGGCGCGGGCGTAGGGCGCCCGCCCCTCGGGGTCGTCCCGGGTGAGGACCAGGTAGTCGACCGTGAGGCTCGCGCCGCCTATCCGGGAGAGCCACAGCCGCACCACCACCCCGTCGCGTCGGTGGCCGAGCTGGCGCACGTACTCGATCCGCTGGGAGGCGATCACCGTCGCGATCTCGGCGCCGGCACCGCTGGCGGGCAGCGGTGCCGGCGGAGGCACGGCGCCGAGCTCGAGCTGCTCGGGGTCCGGCTGCCAGAAGGCCGCGATGCGCGCCTCCTCGAGCAGGCGCACCATCGCGGCGTTGTTCACATGCCCGTAGGCGTCCAGGTCCGTCCAGCGGACGGGGACGGGGATGTCGAGGGCGGTGCTGTCGGAGGTCGGGGACATGCTGACCATGCTAGGTCCCGCTGACCAGTACGATCCTTGCATGACGCGCACGAGCCCCACTCCCTCCGCCATCGTCGCCGGCCTCGTGGACCTTCTGGACCTGCGCCCGGCGTCCGACGCCGGGGAGCTCGCCGGCCCCGCGACCGTCGCCGCCTTCGAGGGCGACTCCTCCCCGCAGCCCGGCGGTCACGTGTTCGGCGGCCAGGTCATGGGCCAGGCCGTCACTGCGGTGGGCCGCACCGTCCCGACCGGGCGGCGCATCCACTCGATGTACTCCTACTTCCTCGCCCCCGGCGATCCTGCCCACCCGATCCGCTTCCAGGTCGACGCGCTGCGCGACGGCGGCTCCTTCTCCGTGCGGCGCGTGCTCGCGACCCAGCCGGGACGCTCGGCGGACGAGGGCGAGCGCACGATCCTCGCGATGACCGCCTCCTTCCAGGAGGAGCAGGAGGGGCTGGAGCACTCCGAGCACGCCCCCGAGGCCCCGGACCCCGAGGGCCTTCCCACGACCGCGGAGGTGCTGGCGGGCATCGATCACCCGGTCGCGACGTACTGGTCCACCCAGCGCCCGATCGACATCCGCCACGTCACGGACCCGATCTACCTGCGTCCCGATGCGAACGGCGGAGCGAGCGACACGCAGATGGTGTGGATGCGCACCCTCGCCCCGGTCGACGCCGATCCGCTGCTGCACGACGCGATCCTCGCCTTCGCGAGCGACTACACGCCCTTCGAGCCGATCCTGCGCCGACAGGGGCTGAGCTGGATGACGCCCGGCCTGAAGATGGCCACGATCGACCACGCGATCTGGTGGCACCGCCACGTGCGGGCCGACGAATGGCTGCTGTACGTGCAGCGCTCCCCCTCCGCCGCGGGCGGGCGGGGGCTCACCCACGGGCAGGTCTTCGACCGGGGCGGGGACCTCGTCGCGACCGTCACGCAGGAGGGCATGATCCGGACGCCGCGCCGCGACTGAGCGGCGGTCCGCCGTGTCGCCCGGCTCAGGCCATGACCGTGCGGGCGGCCTCCTCGGCGCGGGGCAGCGCCTCCTCGGCCGTGGTCTCGCCGCGGAACACCTCGGCGATGACGCCGAGGGCCGCGCCCGTGGCCTCCGCGGAGCGAGCGCCGTGCTCGGGTCGAGCGGGGTCCCGCGGCACCTCGAGCGTCGAGACGTCCACGCCGATCCCCGCCCAGCTCTCCTCCCAGGCGGCGCGCAGGTCGCGGTGCGCGGGGACGCCGAGCCGGTTCTCGGCGAGCGGGCGCTGTCCCTCGACGCCGCCGAGCCAGGTCAGCAGCGCCCCGATCGCAGCCTCGCGGTCCTCGTCGTCGGGGTCGACGCCGACGGCGGAGACCGAGTGCACGAGCGGACGGGGCCCCTCGGATCCGGCAACCACGGGGTGCAGCGTCCACTCGAAGGCGCCGTCGACCTCGTCGACCAGCGTGTGCAGGTCGTAGGTGCCGGTCTGCAGCAGTCCCAGCCGCCCCTCGACGAAGAGGTCCCGGCACCGGTTCGGCTCCTGGACGGTCTCGGTCGCGTCGGGTGCGAGATGGGCGGAGGCGAGGTCGGCGAGGTACTGGATCGCGGCGACGCCCTGCTCGGTGGCGAGGGTGACGGTCCCCTCCTCGTCCTGCCAGGCGCCGCCCTGCCCCGCGAGGAAGGGGCCGAGCACGGCCGAGCGGTCGGGATGGGCGCTGAACCCGAAGGTCGCCCGGGTGGCGGGGTCGAAGCCCTCGTCGCCCGGGTGCCGGCCCTCCCCGTCGGCGGTGAGGGCGGTGGCGAGCTCCCGCAGCGGATCGGAGCCGGCACCGGGATCGGCGAGCAGGGACGAGGCGTCCCCGCCCGCGCCCTCGACGAGATCCCGGTGCGCGACCAGCACGCTCTGGTCCCAGAACTGGGGCACGCCCCACAGCGCGTCCTCGATCCGGTGGAGGTCGGCCGCGACCGTCTCCCAGCCCGAGGCGTCGCGTCCCACGACCTCGCCGACGTCCAGCAGCACCCCCGCGGCGTGCGTCTCGGCGAGGTGGGCGGTGTTCATCCACAGCACGTCGGGCAGGCTGCCGGCGGCGACGTCGAGCGGCAGCTGAGTCCAGTAGTCGTCCCAGCCGAGCACCTCGAGCTCGACCTCGATGCCGCTGTCCGCGGTGAACGCGGCGAGCGACTCCTCGTAGGCGGAGGCGGCCGCCTCGCTCCACACCCGCATCCGCAGGCGATCACCCTCGTCGAGCTCGGCAGGGGCGCCGCGGGAGCAGCCCGCGAGGGCCCCGGCACCGGCCAGACCCGTCGCGGCGGCGGTGAGCAGGAGCTGGCGGCGGGTCTGCACGGGGCGGGGCCTCTCTGTCGGGTCGTCCGGGACGGGGGCTCAGGCGGTGGTCACCAGCCCGAGCTCGGCGCGGGAGGCGAGCACCGGATGCTGCGGGGTGACCCGCACGGTGTAGCCCACCCGGCCGGGGGCGGCGAGGGCGAAGCGAGCGGCGAAGCGCCCGTCCTCCCCCCGCCGCAGCGGGATCAGCTGCGGGTCGATGATCTCATCCGCATCGCCGACCGTTCCCAGGACCGCCTCGACGAGCACGTCCTCCTCGGCGAGACCGGCGAGCTCGACGTCGGCCGTGAGGGTGACCTCGGCCCCGGTCGCGACACGGCCCTCGCCGCCGCCCTCGAGCCGCGCTCCGCGCACCTCGACCTGCGACCACAGCTGCCGCAGCCGCGACTTCCACGCGGTGAACCCGCCGGCCAGCGCGGGATCGGCCTCGAAGGCGCCTGCGGCGCGGGCGGCGGGGAGGTACAGCTCGGTGACGTAGTCGCGCACCATGCGGGCGGCGGTGATCTGCGGTGCGATCCTGACGAGCGAGGAGCGGACCTTCGTCATCCAGCCGCGCTGCATCCCGCGCGCGTCGCGCTCGTAGAACAGCGGCGCGATCTCCTGCTCGAGGATCTCGTAGAGCGCCCCGGCCTCGATGCGGTCGCGCTCGACCTGGTCGGCGACGTCGGCGGTGGGGATGGTCCATCCGGCCCCGTCGTCCTTCATCTCGTCCCACCAGCCGTCGGAGATCGAGAAGGTCAGCCCGCCGTTGAGCACGGCCTTCATGCCCGATGTGCCGGAGGCCTCCTCGGGGCGCACGGGGTTGTTCAGCCACACGTCGGCGCCCGCGATGAGCACCGAGGCCATGCGGATATCGTAGTCGGGCAGGAACACGATCCGGTGGCGCACGCCGTGGTCGTCGGCGAACTGCACCAGCTGCTGGAGGAACTCCTTGCCGGGTCGGTCGGCCGGATGGGACTTGCCGGCCACGACGATCTGGACGGGACGCTCCTCGTCCAGCAGGATCCGCGTGAGGCGCTCGGGGTCCGAGAGCATGAGCGTGAGCCGCTTGTAGGTCGAGACGCGACGGGCGAAGCCGATGGTGAGCACGCCCGGATCGAGGATGTGGTCGGTCCATGCGAGCTCGGCCTCGTCGGCCCCGCGACGCAGCCAGGAGTCCTTCACGTGCTTGCGCGCCATCGTGACGAGCTCGGCGCGCAGCGCATGACGAGCCTCGGCGAGCTCGTGGTCGGTGAGGGTCGACAGCGCGCTCCAGTCCGACAGCGAGGAGATGTCGACGTCGCCCAGGGACTTCTTGTACAGGTCGTCCATGTGGGCGGAGGTCCAGGTGCGGCGGTGCACGCCGTTGGTGACCGAGCCGATCGGGACCTCGGGCACGTCGAAGCCCGGGTACAGGCTCTGGAACATGGCCCGGGAGACGGCGCCGTGGAGCTTCGCGACCCCGTTGGAGCGCTGGGCGATGCGGAAGCCGAGCTGCGCCATGTTGAAGATGTCCCCGCCCTCCTCGATGCCGAGCGCGAGCGCCGCCTCGACGGGCAGGGACGGGATCAGACGGGAGAGGCCGTTCTCGTCGGCGTCGAGGTAGCCGCGCAGCTGCGAGGCGTCGAAGCGGTCGATCCCGGCCGGCACCGGGGTGTGGGTGGTGAACACCGTGCCCGCGCGCACCTCGGCGACGGCCTCCGAGAATCCGGCGCCCTCGACCATCAGACGGCCCACGCGCTCCAGGCCCGAGAAGCCCGCATGTCCCTCGTTGAGGTGGAAGACGCTCGGGGCGGGGGTGCCGGTGACGCGCGCGTGCTCGGTGACGGCGCGGACGCCGCCGATGCCCAGCACGATCTCCTGGACGATGCGGTGCTCGTGGTCGCCGCCGTAGAGGCGGTCGGTGATCTGCCGCGCCGCCTCGTCGTTGCCCTCCACGTTCGTGTCCAGCAGCAGCAGCGGGACCCGTCCCACCTGAGCCTTCCACACCGCGATCGCGACGTCGCGGCCTCCGGGGAGCGTCACCGTGACCGTCAGCTGGGCGCCGTCCGCCTCGAGGACGGGCTCGACGGGGAGGTCGGCGGGGTCGTTGAGCCGGTACTCCTCCTGCTGCCAGCCGCTGCGGTCCAGCGATTGGGAGAAGTAGCCCCATTGGTAGAGCAGGCCGATCGCGGTCAGCGGCACGCCGAGGTCCGAGGCGGACTTCAGATGGTCGCCGGCGAGGATGCCGAGTCCGCCCGAGTAGATCGGCAGGGTGGGCGTGATCCCGAACTCCATCGAGAAGTACGCGATCGAGGAGCCCCGGCCGGTGCCCTGCTCGCCGGGGACGGTGCGCTGGAACCAGCGCCCGGAGTCGAGATAGGTGCGCAGGTCACCGACCTCGGAGCGCATCCGGGTGAGGAAGGACTCGTCGCGCGCGGCCTCGGCGAGGCGACCGGCGGGCACCATCGGCAGCATCGCGAAGGGGTTCTCGCCGCTGGCGACGAAGGCCTGCGGGTCGAGCGAGCGGAACAGGTCGACGGTCTGGCGGCGCCAGGACCAGCGCAGGTTCAGCGCGAGATCGCGCAGGGGGGCGAGGGCGTCCGGGAGCTCGGAGGCGACGGTGATCGTGGAGATCGGCTTCATGGCACCACGGTACCCGAGCCGAGGCCTGCTCTTGCAGTCTGCTTGCGTGTCGGAGCAGGCGAAGCCTCGGCGACGATGTGGACGCTCACCAGCACCGTTGGCACACCCTGCGTTCATCCCGCAGAGCATCGCCGTCGACTCGGCATCAGCCCTGCAAGAGCTTGCAGGCAATCATCGCGCGGCCTTCCCCGCTCTTCCGTCCCGCGACGGGCCTCCTGCCTGCCACAATGGGGCGGCACCGCGGGGGGCGGTGCCGATGACGACGACAGCACAGCGCACGGAGGGGTCCGGATGGTCAGCGAGGCAGCGACCGGTGGCGTCGCGGATCGTCCCGGGATCCCGGAGGACACGATCGATCTCGGCGAGCGGCTCGACCCGGTGCGGACCCTGCTGCGCCGCACCGCCGGCGGAGACCGCCGGGCCGCCGGCGCCCTGCTGGACGTGCTCGGCCCGCGGATCCACGGTCTCGCCGTGCACGTCACCGGCTCCGCGGCGCGCGCCTCGGCGCTGACCGTGAGCGTGCTGCGCTCGTGCCTGCGCGATGCGGCCGAGCTCGCCGCGAGCGGACTGCCCGGGGAGGCCGCGGTCCTGGACCGGGCCCGGCGCGCCGCCGTCGCGGCCCGGGCCGGCGGGGACGTGCGCTCGCTGGTCTCCCCCGCCGCCGCGAACGACCGCACCCGCGACCGTCGCGAGGTCGAGGTCCTGCGGGTCCTGCTCGGCCTCTCGCCCGCCGAGCGGGTCCTCGTCGAGTCCGCCGCGCAGGGCCGCTTCGACGCGTCCGGTCCGGAGCGGCCGCCGGCGGCGGCCGTGCTCTCCCAGGTCCTGGACGCCCTCGTCCCGCTGGGCGGTCCGGAGGATCCGGAGCTGCGGGCCCTGGTCGCCCTCGATGCCCTGGGCCTGGCCGATGCCGAGGAGCGGGCGCGGCTGAAGCAGCTCGTGCGAGGCCCCGGGACCGCAGGCGTCCACCGCCGCGCGATCGAGGCCGCGGCCCGCCTGACGCTCCTCACCGCCGTGCCCCCGTCACGGGATCTGCACGTCGCGGTGCTCGAGGGCTTCGCCCCGGCGCCCGCCCCGGAGCCGGAGGCGGCGTACGGCGGGGACTACGCCACCCCGGTGCTGGGCACCGACTCGCAGCGCCGCATGGTGGGCCCGCCCGCCCGTGCAGGGGCGCCGACCGCCGTGCCCGCCACGCCTGCCCCGGCGACCCCCGCTCCTGCGAGCACGAGCCCCGATCCCGTCCCCACCGGCGAGGACGGAAGGGGCGCCGCGCCGGTGACGAGCCCGGCCGAGGCACCCGCCTTCGCCTTCCGCCCCGGTGACGAGGCCGAGCGGAGCCGTCGCGCCCGGCGCCGGGAGCGTCGGCGGGTCCGGTCAGGACGTGGCCGTGTCCCCTGGGTCGCCCGCAGCTTCGCCGCCGTCCTCGCGGTCCTCGCGCTCGTGCTCGGCGGGCTGCTGCTCGAGACGCGCGGCCGTCTCGCGCAGGCCGAGGAGTTCACGGACAGCTGGGCGGCGCTGTCCTTCGAGCAGGGATCCGAGCTCGTGCCCGGGCTCAGCGACAACGGCACCTGGGAGGCGGTGATCTCCGAGGGCGGCGTGGCGCTGCGGGCCGAGGGGGTGGCCGGGTGGGACGGGGAGGTGCTCGAGCTGTGGGGTGAGACCGACGGGGTCACCCGCAGCCTGGGCGTGCTCGACCTCTCGCGCGAGGGAGAGATCGCGTTCACGAGCACCGAGACCGCCGAACGTCTCATGGTCACGCGAGAGATCGCGCCGGGCAGCGGCTCCGGCTCCCCCTCGCCGCGGATCGTGGCGAACCTGGATCCCGCGCTGACGGGTTCATGACCCCGGGCGCCGGAGGGGCCGGCCCGGCCGGGCGGACAGAGCCTCGACGACGGAGGGCCGACCACCTCGCGGTGGTCGGCCCTCCGTCGTCGGTCCCGGTCGCCCGGTCCCGGAGGCTCCGCGCAGGAGCTCAGTGGTCCCGGTCGCCCGGTCCCGGAGGCTCCGCGCAGGAGCTCAGTCGCGGGTGAGGCGTCGGTAGGTCACGCGGTGCGGACGCGCGGCCTCCTCACCAAGGCGGGAGACCTTGTTCTGCTGGTAGGACTCGAAGTTGCCCTCGAACCAGTACCAGTTCGCCGGGTTCTCCTCGGTGCCCTCGTAGGCCAGGATGTGGGTCGCGACGCGG
>Ga0308157_10000732_pt1 | contig 91065 bp, 79 predicted proteins | sample PhyBR1_FD_201035 | JGI IMG/M metagenome (GOLD analysis project Ga0308157, IMG submission 201035) | Phyllosphere microbial communities from UC Gill Tract Community Farm, Albany, California, United States - DLSLB.R1 | ecosystem: Host-associated > Plants > Phyllosphere > Unclassified | place: USA...
ATACAAATGGTACTACATCTTTAACCATTACATTGCAAAAGAAAGAAATGCAAAATCATAGTTACAGCTATAATAACATAACTTATTACGAAGACATTCTTATAGGAGGCTATCGATATATTGAAAACGGTACTGAAAAGATCAATACGCTGCCACAACTTGAACTGAATCTCACGAAAAGTTATCAATATCATATTGCAGGGAATATTATTTTGCCGCCTGCTACAGATAATTGCTATGGATGCCTGCCAAACATGAGAATGATACACCTTGCATTTTCAGACCCAACCAGGGAAGTTTCCGGAATGGAATCAAAAATGGTTTTTGCCCGTGCAGATTCAGACGGTGTCCAAAAACTGCTTTTAAAGTTTGTAGTAACATCAGGGGGCTATAACAATATAAACAATCCGCGCCCTCATAATAGCTATACCGTTCCTTTTGGAGAGTATCTTTTAGTGAAACAGTAAATATCGGTACTAATAATATCCCCGTTTCTATGTCAAAGAAAAGGGGATATTTTTTTCATAACAAATTGTTAAACATTGGGCAATTGGCTATATTGCGCCATTAAACCAACACTGATAATGAAGCGCTTTACCCTCCTGCTGTTTGTCCTTGCACTGCAAACGGTTCATGCCCAAAAGAACATAGACCCTACCCCTGAAGATATTTCTACCGCAAAAAAACTGCGTGAAAAATACAGCAAGGATGACGTTGCTATTCTTGAAGCTGCCGAGACCATAACTTTTGAGTTAGGCAAAAAGAACCAGGGTGTATCGGTAACCAATAACGTCCGCGAAAAGCTGATGAACATTGGTCACCGTGCCGATATTCAAAAGGCCGAATTTTATGATAGTGAGTCGGAGATACAGGAATTCAGCATGAAATTCCGTAATGATAAGGCGGCGTATTTTTTGGTAAAGGACGAATTCTACAAAAGCGATGACCTTTTTTACAACGACTACCGCGTAAAGTATATGACCGTGGATTTCCCGGTGCAGGGCTACATTTACAATTATGAGTTGAATAAAAAATATAAGGATGTAAAGTATTTCACATCATTATATTTTCATGATGATTACCCAACGGTAAAGAAGGAATTCGTGATCACCGTGCCGGACTGGCTGGAGGTAGAGCTAAAGGAATTCAACTTTGAAGGTTATGCGGTGAAGAAGTCTAAAAAAACCGACCCAAAAGGCAAGGGTACCATTTATACGTATTCGCTTGAAAATATGGACGGTTTCCCTAAAGAAGAATCGACACCGGGTCCAAGCTACCTGTACCCGCATATTTTGGTCATTGCTAAATCGTACACTGTTGACGGCAAGAAAAACACACTGTTCAACTCCACCGCCGACCTGTACAAATGGTACAAATCGCTCGTGGACACCATGGACGAAAAGCCCGATGCCATGAAGGAAAAGGTAAAGGAACTAACCGCCAACGCCAAAACCGACGATGAGAAGATAAAGAACATTTACTACTGGGTGCAGGACAATATTCGCTACATAGCGTTTGAGGACGGGCTGGCCGGCTTCCGCCCAGATGCGTCGCAAAATGTTTTCCAGAAGCGCTACGGCGACTGCAAGGGCATGGCCAACCTTACCCGCCAGATGCTGAAACTTGCAGGCTATGACGCAAGGCTCACATGGATAGGCACCAAAAGGATAGCCTACGATTATACCATACCGTCATTGGGTGTAGACAACCACATGATATGCACGCTTTTTAAAGACGGCAAGCAATACTTCCTTGACGGCACCGAAAAGTACAACTCCTTTGGCGAATATGCCGAAAGGATCCAGGGGAAGGAAGTGATGATCGAGGATGGCGACAAGTTCATCATCGGTAAAGTACCGGTGGCAGAAGCTTCAGCCAATAAAGAGATCTATAATGCTACCTTTAAAGTAGATAACGAAACCCTTACAGGAAAGGTGAACGGCAGCATGAAAGGTGAAAGCCGCGCGTCGTTCCTGTACGGCTACAATACTACCAAGAACGACAAAAAGGAGAATGCCCTGCAATACTATATTTCCAGGGGTGACAAGAACTTTTCGGTTTCCAACATAGTTACCTCTGACCTGGCCAACCGCGACAAGGTGCTGACCATTGAATACAATGCGGGCGTGAAGAACAAGGTATCATCCTTTGATAATGAATTGTACATCGACCTGGATTACACGGAGGAATTTTCGGGCCTTGAGTTCAAGGAGCGCAAAACCGATTTCGAGTTCAGCTATAAAAAAGATTATGAGTCGAACATCACATTGGAGATACCAGCCGGATATACTGTTACACGCCTGCCGGAACCGCTCAACGTGAACACGACCGATTATGCGATCAATGTTTCATACGAGCAGAAAGGCAATGCCATCCTTTATAAAAAACATTTCCTCATTAAGAACGGCACTATTAAAAAATCAGATTTCACTAACTGGAATGCTGCCATTGCCGGACTGAAAAACCTTTATAACGAAACCATTACATTAACCAAGCTATAAATGAAGACCAGGATCTTAACCTTACTGTTCGTATGCATTACGGGCATGGCTTTAGCACAGGATAAAGCCAAAGCCGAAATCAAGGAGTCTTTTTGGGGCAAGGATGACGCCTACAAAAAGTCCAATACCATTCCCGACAAGTGGAAAAATGAGTCGGCCGTGGTGATCTACAAAAATGAAAATTACGACTTCCATAAATTCGGGCAGAATGTTACCTACATCTCCTCGGTACGCAAAAGGATCAAACTTCTGGACCAGGCCGCGGTGACAGAATTTTCTGAATTTTCGTTCAAGGACCGCTTCATGTCTTCCAAAGGAGGGGGCTGGACTTTTAAAAAGGGTACCAATGTGATCGGTATTAAGGTTGTTAAGTCCGATGGCACGGAAAGGGAGATCAATGTAGCCGAAGAGGCCGTAACTACCGACGACCAAAAAAAGATAGCGATCTCTAACCTTGAAGTAGGTGATATTATCGACTTTTACTACCACTCTACCGAGCCGTTCAAAAGCAAGTTCCAATATGGATTTGAGCCGGTAGAGCAAACCCTAGGTGATGATTACCCGATCATGAACATGAAGATCACCTTTAGGACCGAGAATGACTTTTTTGTAAACTTTGCAACCTACAACGGCGCACCCGAATTAAAGCAGGTGCCATCTGAAGATAGTAGTGAACGCAGGTATGAGCTTGTGGCGACCGATATTGAGAAGAACGACTTCCCGCGATGGTTCTACCCATTGGCAGAATTGCCTTGCTACAAGTTCCAGGTATATTTTGCCCGATCGGGAAAATTTGAAGAATTGGCCACAGCCTACCTTCCGGAAAAGGAAGACATCATCAAAAAGTCCGTATCTAAAGAGGAAATATTAAATTACTACGAATCCAAGTTCAGGCCATATGGCGACATAGGCGACATAAAAGATTTCCTGAAAAAGAAGACGTTTAAAAACAATGCCGAGAAAGTGCGTGAGGTATACTATTACACAAGGCACGCTTACTATACCCGATACATTGAGGCTTTCATTGCCGATGATACTAAGATAATCAATCCGTATGAGGTATATGGCTATTACAAAAATCCGGTTTTCCTGAGGAGCGAGCGCGAGTTCATCAACCACTTCATGGTATTCCTTAAAGACCAGAAACTGGATTATGACATCATAGTTGCCACACCGCGTGTAAATGGTACCATACAAGACCTCCTGATCGAGAACAACGCCAGCGTGATGCTTAGGGTAAATACCGAAGAACCTGTTTACCTGCAATTCTTTACCCCCTACACGAATGCTGACCAGATCAACTATACCATTGAGGATACCGATGCGTATGTACTGAAAATTTCGAAAGGCAAACGTGTGACCGACATTGAAACGGTAAAGCTCCCTGCATCGGCGTATAAAGACAACTTCACCAAAGAAGTGGTGAATGTTACGCTTTCAACTGACCTCAATACTGTTAACGTTAAGAGGCAGTCTTCGTTGTTTGGACATAACAAAGATCATGAGCAGGACGATAAAATGTACTTTTTTGACTATGTTTATGAAGATTACGGTAAGTATGGTACAGAGCAGCTTATAGACCTGGTACGAAACAAGAAAAGGAAAGAGCAATACGGCAAGGAATTCGACGCACTGAAAGCAAAGCTGAAAGACAAGCAGAAGAAGGAATTTGAGGAGTCTGCGGAATCGGAATTCGGTTTTGAGATCGAAGACCACAAGCTAGAGATAACAAGTACGGGGCGCTTTGGCAAAGCTACTCCGTTCACCTTTGACGATGAGTTCAACGTAAAGAACAACCTTATTAAGAAGGCAGGTGCCAATTATGTATTCGAGATAGGCAAGCTTATCGGCGAGCAGACGGACATTGAGGAAAAAGAACTGAAGCGCACCAACAACATCTATATTGCATTTCCAAGGTCGTTCGAAGAAGAGATAACCATGACCATCCCTGACGGCTATACGGTTACCGGGCTGGATAAGCTGAACAAAAAAGTAGAGAATGCTACAGGAGGCTTTGTAAGCACCGCAACCGTAGAAGGCAATATGCTAAAAGTAAAAGCATATAAATACTACACCAGGTCCTACCAGCCCAACAGCAACTGGAAGGATATGGTGGCTTTTCTTGACGCAGCCTACCAGTTTACCCAGGAAAAGGTCCTGCTGAAGAAAAACTAAATGAAGAAGCCCTCACAAAGAGGGCTTTTTTTGTGGTATAGTGTACAGTTATGTCTCTATGATGAATTGTATGCCGGCTCTATGATATCCTTTGATACTATTATATATTTAACAACACAAATACAAAAAGCCCCGACGTACCAAGTCCGGGGCTTTTAAAATATACACACACAAAATTTTTATTTTTTTACTACGGTCATTTCTTTGATCCCTTTTCCGGCGTACGCCTTTACATAGTAAGTACCTGCACTATAGTTATCCATATACAATTTTACAGTTGCGTTTCCTGCAGTTGTGTTTACTACCAGCCTTCCATTTTGGTCATATACCTCAACCCTGTCGATCACCGCTCTCGAACTGATGGTCAGGATATCTGTGGTCGGGTTCGGGAAAAAAGCGAAATCGGGCGCGTTCAGCTCCCCTGTACCCATCACCTGCTGTGTTGTGATCGTACCCTGCATCATGGCGTGTATATTACACCTGTAGTTTGTGGATCCGACCACAGTAAATACGCGCGAATACTCCTGGTTGCTGCCTGCAAGCTGCCCGCTGTTAAAGGTCTCGGCACCACCTGCAATGCTCGTTACCGTATGCGGGGCGCTATCATCCCACGTCCATTTTACGGTATCGCCTGCATTGATGGTCTTAGAAGCCTGGGCCGATGACACACCCATAAACCAGCTTACTACATGCGTGGTTTGCGCGCTCATGCCCATTGAAGTTATAAGTAAAATAAATAGTAGATCTTTTTTCATGGCAGTTCTTTTAAGGTTTATGATTTTGATGTAAAGCTACGCACATTGCAAAACACCATTTTCGCATTTTGAGAATTACATGGGTTTCAGTTAGTATCTGTAAGCTATTACTTAGTATTCGAAAATGGGCATGCCTCTTTCGATAAGACTCCGGCTTTGGCTTTCCGCTCTATCCTATCATATCCCCCGTACCTTAATAATAAAAGCCCCAAAGGTTGTAAACCTTTAGGGCCTGATATAACAGGAATGTTATTTCTTATCGCCTCACGATCTTCTTTGTTACAGTACCATTTGCGCCCGATGCCTTCACAATATACATCCCCGGCGCATATTGACCCAGATCGAGGTTAACATCGGTTGATGCTGCCTTTTGCGACTGCAGCAGCTTTCCATAGATATCATACACCTCAACAGAATACAGCACCTCAGCTGATCTTACGAACAGTGTGTTGCCTACAGGGTTCGGATAAATAACCGTTGATGATACAGCAGTAAAGCTATCCGCCGCAAGTGCATCTGTTACCGAAGCTACCCAACTCGAAGCAAGGCTGTTATCAAGATTCGTTGAAACAAGCTGAAGGTAGCTACCGCTTCCGTCAGCATCCGGCCATGGTTCGTCATCGTCATATTCTACCACATCGATCACATTGCCAAAACCATCTGCAAGCACCAGCTTTTGGGTGCTGTTCGACAAGTTGCGTTGGAATTGCCCGAACGGTACAACGCCATGCTTAGCTTCAAACACAGTTGGATCGCTGGCAATGTAAAGGTTAGCTCCTGCTGCCAATGCTGCATTGACAGGGAATTGGTAGGATATGCCAAGTTCACGTAGGTATACGCCTGTCAGGTCAGCCTCTGTAGTGCCTGCGTTGGTGATCTGTATGAACTCCTGGTCGTCTGACTCGGGGAATTCATTATTTTCAGATGGATTGTAATGGATCCTGCTGATAACCAATTGCGGTAGCGTAATGTTACTGCACTCCCCAAAGCTTCCGATGTTGGCGTCTATCCATGGCATCCTCTCAAGTATAAAATCTTTGATGATATGTATCTCCATGCCAAGGTCGGGCACCGTGCCCCAACGCTGCTGTTCGCGCACAGAGGCTTCTGTGATCAATTCAACAGTGTCGTCGATGAAAGCTTCGACCGAAGCGAAATGAAGCGGCTGCCCCGGCTGGGTAAGTTGGTTCCATCTCCTTGAGAAGTAACATTTATAAGTCGGGTTATTAAACAGGTCGGTCCAGAACTTGGCACCTTCATTGTCCTCATTCGAAAATTGCCATACATCGGGCTGACTCCTGTCGCCAAACACATCCAGCGCAAGGCTCAGGTTAAAGTCCCACACAGGGCCTGCCCTTAGTTTGCCACCTTTATCTTTATGAAAAAAAGTACTTATCTGGTAGGCATCCACGTTTGACGAAAATTCATTGATGATCATAAAATCAACGAACGTAGGGATATCGATAACTGAAGGATAGCCATTGGCCACACTCGCATTATTAGCACCCGCAGCCGACTCTAAGAGCTGGAACTGCCCGTGAATGTAGTCATTCTGTGCAGGTGTAATATTATTGGGCTTAGGCAGTTCATGTATAAAATCCGATGGCCAGCCCTGATAGGAATCCATTTGCCAGGCAATAGGGTCGCCGCCTGTTGTTTTATCGGCCTTCGTAATATAGCCGCCGGTAAGCGCCATACCCGAAGAAGCCTCTTCATCGATCTCCTCTATGTTGACACGTTTGGGATCGTCCTTTATCTTTTCCTGCAAAATGTACAGCCCGCGGTAATCTCCATTAATGATAACTTCACAGTAATGCGTGCGTGTGGCATACTGTCCCATCTGACGGGTAAGGTTGTAGCACAGGTAATCGCGTATTAGTGATGCGTCGAATGCAAGCCCGTTCAATATCCAGTCATTTTCACTTGGCATTCCCAGTAGGCTTACGTTCTTTTTAGTTGTGTCATTATTTTCATAGGTTGTCCAGCCGTATTGCTTTTTCTCGAGCATTTGCGAGGAGGAACCACGCAGTTCGATCTTGATACGCCCGTTGTAATTGAGGAAAGCCGAATTGCTTTGGTCTGTCATGTAGTTGCGCGTACCGTCAGGGCGAAAAATGATCTTCATGCTGGCCGGGATCTTCGGGTCATCGGGTATCTCCATGGGTTCCCCTGTATTCGGGTCATTATCAGTAGTGATGATAACGATAGGCAGATTGCTGTCAGTAAAATTGACTTGCGAATAAGCAAATGCCTGGATGAGAAGCATCGCTACCATTAAAGAATAGCGACGCAGGGCTTTGGGTAATAGTTGTGTCATAGTCAGATAGATGTTTGATCAAAGATAATATTAATTTAATATGAGAAAGCAGATAATTTAACTTTGATAACCGACGATAGACACTTAATTTTCCCTAATAGTAAAAAACGATATTTCGCCCCTTTAGTGTGATATATTTCTCACAATTATTAATATTTAATTTTTTAATTAAATTATTATTTTAAATTTGGTACATTAACAACCTAACCTTTACTTATGAAATTTTTAAAATTCGCAGGCCTTTCTTTACTTGCATGTGCTCTAAACAGTTGTTCCGACGACGACTCTTCTTCTACAGGTGGTGGCAACAATAATGAACCGCAATACGCAATGACCGTTAAGATCAATGGAACACTTTATAACATGACGGCACCGTTGGGCGGAAATAATGCATCTCAGGGAGGATTTTCAGAATATCCTGATGAAACACACATCCATCTTCAGGGATGGCCGGTCAATCTGGGCATAGGTGCAATGGAAATATCCCTTTATCTCGACAGGAACAACCTTACACCCGGCACATATCCCATAGAAACTGACAGCTCACCCGATGCCACTTTTGATGCCGACCTGATAGACAACACCAATGACGAATTCGAAAGCGCTGTATCAGGAACGATAACCATTACCGAGGTGGATACCACCGCAAAGAAGATCAAAGGGACTTTTCAGTTCAAAACTTCAGATGACCCGTGGGTAGCATCGCCGGTAATTAATTATGATCTGACCGAGGGCACTTTCAATTATGATTATGATCAGGAGTAACAACAGCCTGTGACTATAACTAAAACCCTGCAATTAACTGCAGGGTTTTTATTTTTCCGTGACCGGAGCGCAAGAAAAAAACAAAACCCCACGTCGCCGCAGGGTTTCATTGTAAAATATGATCAGGATCACTCGTGTGATATGATCCATTCGCCGGTTGCCAAAAGGCTTTCGGCTTTCTTGAACTTCATGGTTTCGGTCTTGCCGCTCATTACATGCTTGATCGTAACATTATCATTGCGATTGATCTTCGGGGCATCCCTGGTAATGGTCTCGGTCACAGGTTGGCGCTGCTGCGATTGTTGTGATGCTTCGCGTGCTGCTGCTGCCATCTCGTCGGTATTCATCACCTCATCTTTAGTTTCGGTGTATTGTTCTTGTTTAGGTGCCTGCTGCTGCCTCGCCTCCTGGATGTTGTTCGGGTTCTGCGAAGGCAGGTCACCCTTGAAAAGGAACGATATCACTTCCTTGTTGATCGCCTCGATCGACTTCCTGAACAGATTGAACGCTTCAAACTTATAAATAAGCAGCGGATCTTTCTGCTCGTGTACGGCCAACTGTACTGACTGCTTCAACTCATCCATTTTACGAAGGTGTTTCTTCCACGCCTCGTCTACAATGGCAAGTGTAATGTTCTTTTCAAAATCAGTTATCAGCGACTTGCCCTGGCTTTGGTAAGCCTTCTCAAGGTTGGTCACCACATTCAGCGTCTTAATGCCATCAGTGAATGGAACCACGATACGCTCATATTGGCCGTTATTGTTCTCATACACATTGCTTATCACCTGGAAAGCCTCGGCAGCATTGCGCTCTGTCTTTTCATTGTAAGCCTCTGTAACCGCCCTGTACACTTTGCCTGCTATCTCCATTTCCGACAGCTTCAGGAACTCCTGTTCTGTTATCGGTGAGGTTATAGAGAATGTACGTATCAGTTCGAACTCAAAGTTCTTATAGTCATTATTGGCTTTGCTCTGTTCGGCAATCACCTCAGCAGTGTCATACATCATGTTCGCAATATCCACTTTAAGGCGCTCGCCCTCCAGTGCATGCTTCCTGCGTTTGTATACCACCTCACGCTGCGAGTTCATTACGTCATCATATTCCAACAGGCGCTTACGCACACCAAAGTTGTTCTCTTCAACCTTTTTCTGCGCACGCTCTATGGATTTTGTCATCATTGAGTGCTGTATCACTTCGCCCTCTTTAAGACCCATGCGGTCCATGATCTTGGCAACCCGTTCAGAACCGAACAAACGCATCAGGTTATCTTCCAGCGACACGTAGAACTGCGAGCTTCCCGGGTCACCCTGGCGTCCTGCACGTCCGCGCAGCTGCCTGTCTACGCGCCTCGAATCGTGGCGCTCTGTACCTATGATCGCAAGGCCGCCTTTCGCCTTCACTTCCGGCGTAAGCTTGATATCGGTACCACGGCCCGCCATGTTGGTCGCTATGGTCACTACGCCCGGCTTGCCGGCCTCGGCAACGATCTCGGCCTCTTTTTTATGGAGTTTCGCGTTCAGTACGTTATGGTTCACGTTCCTCATTTTAAGCATACGGCTCAAAAGCTCGGATATCTCTACCGATGTCGTACCTATAAGTACCGGCCTACCTGCGTTCGAAAGTTCGGTCACGTCTTCAATAACGGCATTGAACTTTTCACGCATGGTACGGTATATCAGGTCGTTATGATCTTTACGTGAAATACCCCTGTTAGTAGGTATCTCTACAACATCCAGTTTGTATATTTCCCAGAATTCACCTGCTTCAGTTACAGCGGTACCGGTCATACCCGCCAGCTTTTTATACATTCTGAAGTAGTTTTGCAGGGTAATGGTCGCAAAGGTCTGCGTTACAGCCTCGATCTTTACGTTCTCCTTGGCTTCTATAGCCTGGTGAAGCCCGTCAGAATAACGCCTTCCGTCCATGATACGGCCGGTCTGCTCATCTACGATCATGATCTTGTTCTCCATGATCACGTACTCTACGTCCTTTTCGAACAAAGTGTACGCCTTAAGCAACTGTGTAAGTGTATGGATGCGCTCGCTCTTCACACCGAAATCTTTGAAAAGCACTTCTTTCATTTCTACTTCCTCTTCTTTCGGAAGGCCTTTCTTTTCAATATTGGCAATTTCGGTACCAATGTCCGGAAGCACGAAGAAGTGCTCATCCGTATCCTGTGAAAGGAACTTGATACCATTATCGGTAAGTTCTACCTGGTTGTTTTTCTCTTCAATAACAAAGTACAGCGCCTCGTCGATCTTGTGCATGTCGCGGTTGTTATCCTGCATGTACTGGTTCTCGGTCTTCTGCAGCAACTGCTTCACACCTTCCTCACTAAGGAACTTGATAAGCGCCTTGTTCTTTGGCAGACCGCGGTACACCCTTAACAAAAGGAACCCGCCTTCTTTCGTTTTGCCTTCACGGATCAGTTTTTTGGCTTCAGCCAAAACACCGTTCAATAAGGTCCTTTGAAGGTTCACAAGGTTGTCCACCTTTGGTTTAAGTTCATTGAACTCGTGGCGGTCGCCCTGAGGTACCGGACCTGATATGATGAGCGGCGTACGTGCGTCATCGATCAATACCGAATCCACCTCATCCACGATCGCATAGTTGTGCTTGCGCTGAACAAGGTCTTCCGGCGAATGCGCCATATTATCCCTCAGGTAATCAAAACCGAATTCGTTATTGGTACCATAAGTAATGTCAGCGGCATATGCTTTCCTCCTGCCGTTGGAATTCGGCTGGTGGTTATCTATACAGTCAACGGTAAGGCCGTGGAACTCGAACAGTGGTGCTTTCCAGGTGCTGTCGCGTCGTGCCAGGTAATCGTTCACCGTTACAAGGTGTACGCCCATTCCCGGAAGCGCGTTAAGGTACAGCGGAAGCGTGGCCACAAGGGTCTTACCTTCACCCGTCTGCATCTCGGATATTTTACCCTGGTGCAGCACCATGCCGCCTATCAGCTGCACGTCATAGTGTATCATGTCCCAGGTTATCTCTTTACCAGCGGCATTCCACGAGTTGGCCCAAACGGCGTTGTCGCCCTCAAGCTGTATGTATGTTTTTGTAGCCGAAAGCTCCCTGTCAAGCGGGGTGGCAGCAACCGAAATGGAGGTATTCTCCTTAAAACGTCGCGCCGTTTCCTTAACCACGGCGAACGCCTCAGGAAGGATGTCCAGCAATACTTTTTCGGTAATATCATACGCCTCTTTCTCAAGAGCATCTATCGAGGCATAGATATCCTCACGGGCATCGATGTCCTGCGTTTTTTCAACCTCCTGAAGGTACGAAGCTATTTTCGCGTCCTTATCGGCACGGGCCTCGCGTATCTTATCCTTAAAGAAGATGGTCTTTGCCCTAAGTTCGTCATGCGAAAGCTGCGAAAGCGGGCCCTCAAATGCCTTAGCCTTGTTTATGTAGGGCTGAATGGCCTTGATGTCTTTTTGCGACTTATCGCCCACAAAGGCTTTAAGTATGCTGTTTAATAAACTCATTATATCTGTAATTACTTAAATTGTATCAAATTAAGGCGCAAATTTAACCAAAAAAAAAGCCTCCTGAAAGAGACTTTTCCATTGATCTTATTTGCTAGTATTCGTCCTCGTTCCAAAGATAATCTTCGTCCGTCGGATAATCCGGCCATATCTCTTCCATCGATTCGTATATCTCGCCTTCGTCTTCAATGGATTGAAGGTTTTCTACCACCTCCAGCGGCGCACCGGTCCTGATGGCATAATCTATAAGCTCATCTTTTGTAGCCGGCCACGGGGCATCACTTAAATAAGACGCCAGTTCTAATGTCCAATACATCTGTTAACGGTTAAAGTTTATGCAAAAATAATTTTTCTAACGAAATAGTCAAGTAAAAAGTATTTTATTTTACTTAAAAAGTATAAGAACGTCTCCTTGGTAAGTTTACAGTCGCAGTCGCAGTTTTCAGTTGGCTTACTCAAACCTGCTTCAGGACGACCTTTATCTTCGGAACGACTGGAAACTGAGACTGGAAACTGAGACTTTTTAAAGCTTCTCCGGTATCCACTTCACTTCGTCAGCCTGCAGGTCATGTGACAACTTCCGTGCCAGTACGAAAAGGTAGTCAGAAAGTCGGTTAAGGTATGTCAAAACCAGTACATCTACAGGTTCGATATCGTTCAAATGCACCGAAAGGCGCTCTGCGCGGCGGCAAACACACCTTGCGATATGACAGTATGACACTGTAGTATGGCCGCCGGGCAGCACAAAGTGAGTCATAGGCGGTAGTACTGTCTCCATGGTGTCGATCTCATTTTCAAGTAATTCTATATCGGTCTCCGAGATCTTAGGTATGTTCAGTCGCTCTTTGCCGTTCTTTAAGATCTCTTTTGCCGGCGGCGTTGCCAATATGGCACCTACCGTGAACAGCCTGTCCTGCACACGTATGAGTATTTGCTTATGATCGGGATCGATGTCCTGGTCGCGTATCAGCCCGATGTAAGAATTGAGCTCGTCTACCGTGCCATAACTTTCTATGCGTATGTGGTGCTTTGGCACGCGGTCGCCCCCAAAAAGGGAAGTTGTGCCTTTGTCACCGGTTTTGGTGTATACTTTCATGGAATATTTCAGATCGTAGATCTCAGATCTCAGATTGAGCTTCACTCAAAGCCTGATGCCGGGTGCGAAACCTTACTTAAAAATTCAAACTTCGGTCTCCAGTCTGCAGCAGGAGTGTAGCTAAATCTGAGATCTGGAATCCTATTTATGCGGATTAGGATTTACGTTATCGGTCTCTATCACGCCGTCCCTGAGGCGGATCACGCGGTGGGCGTAGGCGGCAATGTCTTCTTCGTGAGTCACAAGGATCACAGTATTGCCATTGGCATGTATCTCCCCGAACAGCTTCATGATCTCGACCGATGTTTTACTGTCAAGGTTACCCGTTGGCTCATCGGCCAGTATTATGGAAGGGCTGTTTACCAATGCCCTTGCTACTGCTACCCTCTGCCTCTGCCCTCCCGATAGTTGGTTGGGCTTGTGGTCCATCCTGTCGGACAATCCCACCTGAGTGAGCACTTTTGTTGCCCGGGCATTACGCTCCGGTTTTTTATACCCGGCGTATACCATGGGCAGGGCAACATTATCCAGCGCCGTTGTGCGCGGCAGCAGATTGAACGTCTGGAACACGAAGCCGATCTCCTTATTGCGTATACCGGCCAGTTCGTCATCGCGCATTTGGCTTACCGGTTTTCCATTAAGGATATAACTTCCTGAAGTTGGCGTATCCAGGCAGCCCAGCAGGTTCATCAGTGTACTTTTCCCTGAACCCGACGGCCCCATCAGCGCTACATATTCGCCTTTGTTTATGGTAAGGTCGATGCCTTTCAGCACATTAACCGTTTCGCTTCCCATCTGGAAATCGCGGGTAATGCCTTTTATGTCTATTATCGGTTGTGACATGATTGAATTTTGAACGCTAAAAGTAAGGATTTTTATTTTATGTTAGCCATCAGTCCGAAAAGACGGAAAGCCGATCAGGCGGATCTGCACGTATTTAAAAATATAAAATAGTCTAAGATATAGATATAATGATCAGGAACTGAAGAACTGTTTCCATTCGCCTGATCCTTGTCACACGTGTTGTTTTTATCCGCAAAGCAATGCTAAGACTGCGACCCTGACCGTTACTATTAGTAGGATATAACGTCAACTTTCGCTATTTTCGCAAAATTCGATATTTTTTCACACCTAAAATTTACTTTACACGCCTATGGAGTTGTATTATTCATTATCGGTACTCATAGTACTGGCCTCTTTTTTTGCTTATCTTAATGTACGTTTCCTCAGGCTGCCCTCAACCATTGGCGTTATGGTCATTGCCATGGCGGTCTCCATTTTCCTGGTCGTTTTCGGGAAGGTTTTTCCCGGTACCCTTACACGCATTTCCGGCCTCATAGCGGGCTTCGACTTTACTGAGCTCCTTATGGGGGCGATGCTTAACTTCCTGCTTTTTGCGGGAGCTGTACACATTAACCTGAAAGACCTCCGTGAACAGCGTGCACCCATAATGGTGTTCTCTACCGTTAGTGTGATCATATCCACTTTTGCAGTAGGCACGCTTGTCTATTTCATACCCATTGAAGGCCTTGAGATACCATACATCTACTGCCTGCTTTTTGGGGCGCTCATCTCCCCTACCGACCCTGTGGCCGTACTCAGCATACTGAAAGGCGCTAACGTGCGCAAAAGCCTGGAGACAAAGATCGCGGGTGAATCGCTTTTTAACGATGGCGTGGCCGTAGTGCTGTTCGCGGTTATCCTGCAATTGGCACAGGGTACTTCAGAAGACCTTACGGTTATGCATGTACTGTGGCTGCTGTTACGCGAAGCAGGCGGCGGATTCCTACTGGGTGTGCTGCTGGGTGTTACAGCATCAAGGGCGCTTCGCAGGATCGATGATTATAAAGTATCGGTACTCATTACGCTTTCAGTAGTAATGGGCGGCTACCTCATCGCCAGGGAGATGCACATTTCCGGGCCGATAACCATGGTATTTGCGGGGATCATCATCGGCAACTTCAAAAAGCGTTTTATCATGTCGAGCGTTACGAAGGACTACCTCGATAAATTCTGGGAACTGAACGACGAAATACTTAACGCCATCCTGTTCCTTTTTATCGGCTTCGAATTGCTATTAGTAAAAGACATCAATAACTACTGGTTCGCAGGACTGGCATGCATAGTCCTTGTGCTTTTTTCAAGATTTATATCAATATGGCTGCCTACCAAGTTCATTCCCTTCCGGGAGAAGTTTAGCAAAGGCACCATCAAGATACTGGTATGGGGCGGGCTGCGTGGCGGTGTATCCATCGCCCTGGCGCTTTCTATTGCCGAAGGGCCTTATAAAAATGTGATCATTGCCATTACTTATATCGTAGTGGTATTCTCCATCATCGCGCAGGGACTGTCTATCGGCAGGGTAGCCACCAAGGCACTGGCAAAGGAGACTGTCGCCGCAAAAAGCCAAGGCTAATAATTTTTGATACTATTATAAAATTAGAGAGCCGTAGCATTGCTACGGCTCTCTAATTTTATAATTAAGGATGTGATCATACCAAATTAAAAACTGAAAATTACTTCTGCGCCTTCACAAAGTTGCTTAGTTCGTTCTTGCTGCTGTCAAAGTTAAAAGAACTCCCCAGCTTGTAGTAATTATTCTTGTCAGTACAGTGATCGTACGCGTATTTAGCAAGTTCCAGCCTGCTTTCCTCAAAGTTGATGAGCTTCAATATCTCTGCGATCTGGTTGGTATTAACACAGTTGGTCATCATGATCTGCTGTGCTATGGAAACTTTCGTATCGTCAAAGTTACCGTTCTTTATGGCTTTTTTAGCCTCTTCAAAATCGGCATTGCCCATGGCATTCCTGCATGGCTTAGGCCCGTTATTGTTATTGCCGTACCCGTTGTTGTTGTTATAGCCGCCGTTATTATGATGGCCACCGTTATTGTTGCCATGATGGCCTCCATTATTGTAGCCTCCATTGTTACCATTATTGCTATAACCACTATTATTGCTATAACCACCATTATTACCATAACCGCCATTGTTGTTATAACCGCCGTTGTTGTTGTAGCCACCTCCGGTAGTCGTTGTGGTGGTGGTAGTCGTTGTCGTACCGCCTGAGCCGGCACCGGCAGACATGTTCACATTGAACCCGCCCATATTTACGTTCATGCCAAAAGCATCAGAATCGTCAATGGTCACAGTTTCCGTTTGGGTCACGATCACGCCATACTGGTCCATATACATATCATGCGGATGGCCGTATACATACACTGGCGTATTAGATGGACGGACCATATTCTGCTCGGCAGGTATGGCTGAATAGAAATTCAGCGTACGCTTACCTTTTTTATTCTTAATGCGGTATGTTACATCCTCCAACTCACCATCCATGTTCTCAATGGTGAGCGTCTTCTTAGTGACCGATGCTATTTTAGGGTTCTCAAAAACGATCTTGCAGCTGTAGTAGGGGTTGGGCAATTCTTCTACGCGGACATTGGTAAGGGGCTCGTCATTATATCGCTCGCCGTTAAGTTCCAGGTAAAATTTAGTCCCATCTTCAGAGAATACGGTGAGATTTCCGGTTTGAATGCGTTGTGCCATCATTGGCAGGGCAGAAAAAAGGAACAGATAGAGTAAAGTTATTTTTTTCATGTGTTCGGGTTTTGAATTGGCAAATGTAATTTTTTTAAATAATAATTTAAGATTTATTTAACAATAAACAAATCGCGTGCCAAAACCCTACAATACAGTAGCAGGGTGCTTTGCCCTTTTATTCTTTTTAAATTAAAAAGCCGCTTCCCAATATTAGGGGAACGGCTTTCAACAAACTAACGGATACCTGCTAAAACTTATACCCAACACCCACGAACATTCCACTTAACGCTACATCACCCATCCCGATGGAATACCTTGCCTGTACGTCAAAGTTCTCGGTAATGTCGTATGATGCGCCAAGGTCAATGTTCACCTTGAACTTGTCCTCTTCGGCATCAAGCAGGTAGTTCATGTCAGGCCCTGCAAGCACACTGAAGCTGCCAAAGCTGTATTTGGCCAGCACGGGTACGCTAAGCGAGTTAAAATCTTTGATCGAGACATACAGCACCTCAGGCTGTACGGCAAAACTTTCGGAAATGCCTAATTCGGCGAAGGCACCAATAAAGAAGCCGGTCTCTGACGAAGATACTGTGCTCTCGTCACCTGTTATAGGGTTAACGTAAGCCACCTTCATCGAGGCGAAGTCGACACCCGCGCGGGCGCCAAATTTTGTTTCCTGTGCCGATACTGCAAAGGTACCCGCCATTAGCAATGCTGTAAAGAATAATTTTTTCATCATCGGAATATTAAATTGGTTTATAATGTCCAAAATTATTCCACGAGGGCAGCCGCTACAATACGATATATGCCGTATATTGCTAATTCAGATAAACAGTAAAGCCCTCAATTTAACTTTATTCCTGTCACAGCAGCCAACTATTTCGTGTCAATTCCTTCGTACATGAAAAATATCGCAATTAGCAGCTAACCATGCAAAAAACATTATTTTTACTTCTCCTAAATCAGTAACGTGGACACACCCAAACCCAATAAAAGCGCACTTCATGAAATTAACGGCATAGAGCAGCCGGAAAGCATAAGTGCTGAGGCCATTTCACACATTATGCGATCGCGGAAAAAACAGCCCTCCGCAAATGAACTTGTACAGGGGATACTGGATGGGGATAAAACCGCCCTTAGCCGTGCAATAACACTAGTGGAAAGCACCAACCCTACACACCTGGAAAAGGCCAATGCCGTAATAGCACAATGCCTGCCCCATGAGGACAAGTCGGTGCGGTTAGGGATAACCGGCGTGCCGGGCGTTGGGAAGAGCACTTTTATAGAGGCTTTTGGGAAGCACCTTACCTCCTTGGGACACAAAGTTGCGGTACTGGCCGTTGACCCGAGCAGCTCACTGTCGCACGGCAGCATCCTGGGTGACAAGACCCGGATGGAGGAACTGGTCAAGGATGAGAATGCCTACATCAGGCCGTCAGCTTCGGGCGATACACTGGGAGGCGTGGCCCGAAAGACCCGCGAAGCCATTATTCTTTGCGAGGCCTGCGGGTTCGATACCATCATCATTGAGACCGTTGGTGTAGGCCAGAGCGAGACCGCGGTGCACAGCATGGTCGATTTTTTCCTTCTGCTGCAAATAGCAGGCGCGGGCGACGAGCTGCAGGGCATTAAGCGGGGCATTATGGAAATGGCCGACCTCATTGTGATCAACAAGGCTGATGGCGATAACATCAAAAGGGCAAGGCTGGCAAAAACGGAGTTCAACCGGGCATTGCACCTGTTCCCTGCCAAAGCCTCAGGATGGCAGCCCACTGTAACTACCTGCAGCGCCATAACCCATGAAGGCATAGCCGAAGTATGGCAAACCATCAGAGGGTATTTTGAGCAGGTTAAGGAAAATGGCTTTTTCGGCATCCGCCGAAGGGAGCAGAACAGCTACTGGCTTACCGAAACCATCAATGAGCAGTTACTGGGACGGTTTTACAATGACCCTCATATTGCAGCATTACTGGAAGAAACCAGGAAAGCGGTCCAGGAGAACAGGATGTCGCCTTTTAGCGCGGCAAAGGTTTTGCTTGAGAAATATTTCAGATCTTAGATCTCAAATCAAGCTTCACTCATACTGAATACACGGAACGATAAAATTTGCTTTACAATAACCTGAAATTGCGACTGAGACTGTAATCTACTTAAAACCTCCACGACCTTATCAGCCAGCGGTATATCAAAAGGTTCACTATCAGGAAAACTATCAATGGTACGACCAATACCAATGCCCACATGTAGAGCCATATATACGGCGACAGCAGCCCTTGGGTTATTTCGGCTGTCCCAAGATAGTACTGCCCTACCGATACTGCAATAAGGCATAGGAACATGACGATGCCTACATTGATGCTGAAGTAACGGCTGATGCTGCTTACCATTTTGCGTGGCGAATAGCCCAGCGAGTATTTGATGGACACTTCCTCGTGCTTTTCAAGGAATTCCATCTTGATGAAATTGATGATGATGAAAAGGCACAGCAGGAATATGAACGCACCAATAAATGCAATCGCATTGAGCACCAGGAACAGCTTACTCTTGATCTTGGCCGAACGCAGGGATTCCTGATTGGACTCATACCCCTTTTCTCCCATTTTTTCGATAAGCCCCTGATCGGAGGCGTCATTTACTTTTACCAGTACGCGTGTGAAGATGTCCTTATGGTCCCGGCTAAAATCTTGGGTGGCATTGATCGAGTCCAAAAAATGCTTGGGTACAAGCACTGAATGTATCCTATCGGACAGGCCTACCAATTTTCCTTTATACCTGAGATTCTTGTCTTTCAGCCTCAGGTTGATATTTACTTCTATCTTCTTAGCGAAATCTTCGGTGATCTGTGGCAATCCCTGGTTAAGCGCAAAGCCATAGTTGTACAGGTTGAGGTATTCCCTCGAAATAACGATCGGGATGGTATTGTTCTCTACCTTAAATTCAGAAAGGTCTTCAATATCTATCGCGGCATCGTCAACCGCTTCCAGGTACATATCGGTATAGAACGGGATGAAGTCACCACCGTCTGCCGACACCTTAAAGTCATTCGACACTACCGGGTACACATCCTTGACTTCTTCCCATTTGCTAATGCTGTCAATCTGTTCCCTGTTGAACCCAATAAGTTCTTTCCTCCCAATGTTATCAGGCGTTATGGCCTTGGACATGGTGATCCAGTAATTGGCATCGCTACTTTTGCTGCCAAACATGGCGTTGGCATTTACATACAACTGGATGCAGCTCAGCACCAACGCAAAGGCGAGGAACAGTCCAAGGTAAAGGAAAGCGAATTTGGTAAACTTTTTCATAGGTTCAATTTTCGGCAATCATGTCCGAACGGAAGGTCGTTGAGCTCAAAGAATATCACCGCGCTGCTGCTTTGCGCTGCAACTGAGGTTATAAGCCCGTAGGCATTTTTTTTGTTGTTGAGGTCGAGGTGGCTGAAACATTCATCATACACCAAAAAATCGGCGGGATTGATGAGGCTCCTCAATATGGCCGAACGCTGGCGCTCGCCGTAGGAGCAATTCTTTGCCTTTTTGTCTAAAAGCGGCTGGATGCCCAGTGTCGTGGCATAAGACTGCAGCTTTTCCTCAAAGGCCGCATTCTTTTTGGCAAAAGTGCGCAGCAGCACATTCTCGCGTATGGTAAGGTCGGGTATCAGGCGTACGTCCTGGAACAGGAGCTGTATGCCGTTCTTACGGAACCCTACCACCTTTTCTACCGATTGTGTTTTGAGGCTTACACCGTCGTAGCTGATGGTTCCGTCATACTCAAAATGGTTGCCCAGCATGGCGGTGGCAAGTGTCGACTTACCGCTTCCGGAAGGAGCGATCACCAGGTAGTGGCCGCCCTTTTCGAAAGTTGTCCTATGATTCCATATGGATGTCGATCCAATGGTTTTCGGGGTAAAATATTTTGGCGAAATGCCGTCCAGCACAATGCTATTCATATCCGAAGATGTAGTGTAGGGCGTTTTTCTTATCCTTGTCAAGCTTGATAACCGTTTCGGATGAAGCGTTGCCGCCGTCTACTTTTGTTGTAGACTCTATACTAACGACCTTTGCTTTGGCCTTTCCTTCAAATCCTTTGTTGAAATCCTCGCCGGTTGCCCATGAGTAACTGTTCACACCCGAAACTTTATTCAGCTTTTTGTTGGCAGCTGCCTTGTTATCCTTCAGTAGCTGTAGCTGGCTGTCTTCTGTAGCAAATACCAGCACCTCTTTGTTGTGGAACATTTTTGCGTAATACCTAAGGCTTTCCTCAGACACAATGGCATCGATAAGCTTATTGGCTTTATCACCATTGATACCCAATGCTACTACACCGCTTGGTTTAGGGTAGGCATACGGATCGTTAGGGTCAACAGGCTGTTCCGCGAACAATGCGAACGCATAGTTCCCGTTAAGCGCTGCCGCAATGTCTTCCATCGTAAGGCCTTTATATTCCAATACCTGGTTCACTATCGGCTCGAAACCTGCTTCCTTCACAAAGTATTTCACAAAATCAAGGCTAAAGAAACCAACACTGTACATCTTGGCCTGATCGATATCGATATTTTTTACTACATTGTAATCAACACCTTTGCTGTCATAGTATTTCTTAACCAGTTTCTGCATCTCGTCATTAAAGAACGTATTGGTCTTGAAATCGATCTTGCCTTTATCAAAATTAAGGCTCATGCCACAGCCTGCATCTACAAGCAGTTTGTTTACAGCAAGCGTTTCGATGTAACCTCTTGATACGGTATTCACCACACTATAGATATTTATCCACGCGTTAACATCTGCATCGGCTTCAAGCGATTTCTCGATCTGTGCGATCATACCCTCTTTCTCAGTACCTTTCCTTTCCCAGAAAGCGGTGTAGAATTTTTCGGTAGCCTCACCATCGCCGGCCGGCATAGCACCTCCGCCCATCATGCCAGCCATTGGATTGCCAACAGTCCTCGAAAGCACCATCATGCCATCCTTTATGCTGCCAATAAGCTTTTTATCAGAATAAATAAGGTTCTTGCCCTTGTCGATGCTGATCTTTGTTTCAGATATTTTAGAGAAGTTCTTTGTAAATTTAGCCTCGTCATCCAGCCACCCGATAAATGAGAACGAGAACTGGTCCTTATCTTTATCCGTGACCATGTACATTGGCTTTCCGATGTCGATACCGTTATCCTTCGCATTCATGAACAGGTCCATTTTTTCTTTTTCAGAAGCGGAGAATTTGTTCGACTTATCGTTCATTATCTCCTTTTTAGGAAGCTTCCCATCAATTTTGCCGAGGTTCACCTTTACGATGGCAAGGGTGTTATCAGTAGTGTATCCAAGGATAACATCATCGGTATTGTCACCTCCGCACGAAACGGCTAAAAGCCACACTGAGAACATCAGGAAGCCGTAAATAATTCTTTTCATGGTTTTAATTGGTTATATTTTTTACAAACATAATTTTTTTCCTTTGGTTTACCACTAAACACCCTGATCTTTTTATAAAAAAGACAGCCGGGTCAGGCTGTCTTATATATTTATATCGTCACAATAATTGCATTGCAGATCTCAGGGCTCTTATAGAACTAAACAGACCTGGGCAGGCGGCTAATTCTTCTCGTAGCGTTCCATCTCCCTGTCATAAAATTCACCGGCCGCTACGATGAGGCCTTCCATTTCGGCATTCAGTTCGTTCTCGTCAAGATCTTCAGGTTCCTCCAGGAACTCCACCTCATCATCTTTAAGATTGATGATGAATCGTGGGTAATCCAGGTGGATGATGAAAATATCCTCAGGAAAATCGGTATTATCGGCCAGTACGAATTTTGGTAACTCCATATTATTTTGTTTCAGGTTTCAGGTTTAAAGTTTTATGTCCCTCTTCGTTGCGGATAAGCTTATTGGTAAGATAATTAAAGCGAAGATACAAAAATAATGCGGCTGCGGTAAGCCCCGCAAGCAATCCTATCCAAATGCCGGTACCTTTTAGCGATGTATGCAGTCCCAGGTAATAGGAGATCGGGAAGCCGATAAGCCAATACGACACAAAGGTTATTACTGTGGGTATTTTTACATCCTGTATGCCACGCAGCGCCCCAAGCACTACCACCTGCACGCCATCTGACAATTGGAATACTGCCGCGACAAGTATTAAGGTGGACGCAATGCCGATCACTTCGGTATTATCGGCAATCTGCAGGGTATTTTCCATGTTCAGGAACAAATGCGGCAGGAATTGGTGGAAAACCACAAAGAGCAGCGCAAATACAGCTTCGACAATGATAACCAGCAAAAATACCGAACGCGCCACGGTGCGCAGGTTGGCATAGTTCCCCTGTCCTTTATTGTTTCCGACACGCACCATGGCCGCAACGCTGAACCCCATAGCAAACATGAACGTCATCGAAGCCATGCTGAGCGCGATCTGATTGGCCGCCTGGTTGTTCTTGCCCAAAAAACCCGACAGCCATACTGCAGTAGTAAACAGGGCCACTTCGAACAGCATTTGCATCGATGACGGCAACCCCAGTGCCACTATCTTTTTGAGCATCGATCTTTTTATTTCGCTGAAGCTGAAATTCTGGAAGTACTGTTTCAAATTATCATTGTGCGAAAGCAGGTAATGCATGTATACGACCATGGCCGTTCTTGACACGACCGTGCCGATAGCTGCCCCCATAATACCCATTTTAGGGAAGAACCATACGCCATAGATGAGGAAATAGTTGATCACTACGTGAAGTACGTTCGAAAATATGGCGGCGTACATATCATATTTGGTCAGCGACATGCCGTCGGCGAATTGTTTATATCCCTGGAATATGACCACAGGAATGAGAGAAAAGCCCACCCAGTCGATGTAGGGCGAGGCCAATGCGATCACCTCCGGCTGTTGGTTCATTAGGTACATGAGCGGCTTGGCAAGGGTTACCACGCCGAACAGGAACAACCCCAAAACGGTGCATAGCAACAGCCCATGGTGGAACGCCGAACGCACCAGCGAATTATCCTTTGCGCCGTCGCCCTGTGCCACAATAGGCGTAATGGCCGTTGAAAAGCCAATGCCTACCGACATGGCGATGAACACGATGCTGTTGCCCAGCGAAACAGCAGCAAGCTCAGTGCTACCCAGCCTGCCCACCATAATGTTATCTACTACCGTGATGAGCGTATGGCCCAGCATCCCTACAATTACAGGATATGCCAATGTTATGTTCGCCCTGAATTCCTTAGTATATTGAGAAAAGCCCACTTAAAATTTTTCGTCAAAGGTAATTTTAAAGTTCGCATCAATATCATCAAATGATAAAAACTTACATATCAAATCCTTACAAATTATTCCTGTTAATTTTATTATTTCATTACCAATTAATTAACGAAATATTGGAATTAACAGTAAAATCGTTACAGTAATTTTACACCAACTAACAAATACACGAGAGATCATGAAAAAGGGAATGAATATCAAAGGAATGCTGTTATCGGGCATGATGATGCTTGGCATGACGGCTTTTGCGCAGGAAGGCGCATCTTCAACGGAAAATTACGACCAGGGGTTCCGCTTAGGATTCGCTGTTAACGCCGGTGCTGTTACCGGGGACTACTTCAACTTTGCGTTGGGTGGCGATGTAAGGCTGCAATATGACCTTAGCCAAAGGACATCGCTTACACTGACTACCGGTTACACCCATTTGTTTGGCGAAGAAGACTATGTAAAAGACCTTGGCTTCATACCGGTAAAGGCAGGTTTCAAAGCTTTTATCTGGGAAGACAGGTTTTACGTGCTGGGTGAGGCCGGCGCCGGCTTTGCCGTAACAAATGATTATGATGAAACAACTTTCCTATGGGCTCCGGGCATCGGTTACGCGAATGACGTGATCGACCTTAGCCTAAGGTATGAGGGCATGAATGATTTTCAGGCTAATCAGATCGCACTTCGCCTTGCATACGGATTCAAGCTGTAATAGCAAGCTTCAATATAACACCCAAGTACAAAAACTGACTTTGTTAAAAACCTGCAACATGTTGCAGGTTTTTTTTAAATTTGTACAACAACCTCCGAACCATGAAACTATTCATTATCGACTGGAGCAAAGATAATTCCACGCCGCTGTTAGATTACTGCAAAGGTACGGGTCATACCATTGCCGGCCATGAGCTGGTAGATGGCGCAGAGGCCTATCGCAAAACCGCTAAATGCAAGCCCGATGCCATTGTGGTGAACTATTCTGTACGCCCATTACACGGCCGCGCTACTGCCGAGCAGATATTCAAGCGAAAGATGACTTCAGAGATCCCTATCTACTTCATTGGCGGTGCCGAGGATGATAACGAAAAGGTAGAGCACATGGGGCTGTGCCTTTCTGAAGAAGAACTCTACGAACTCCTTGACTGATGCTTTTATCGTCTATTCCTTATTGCATAGGATTGCGGATAGAGGCAATCAATAACAAATTATTTCTCTCCTTTTAGTTTTATACGATACGAATTGATGTTCTCTAAAACCTCTTCATCTACTGCGGGCTCTTTGATGTCATATTTACAAAGTTCGTCCAATATGGTCTTTGCTACAAGATAACGCGCGGTTTCCTTATTATCCGCAGGGATCACATACCATGGCGCATGCTTTTTAGAAGTTTGGCTGATCGCTTCCTCAAAATATTTTTGGTAATCGCCCCAAAACTGGCGCTCATCAAGGTCCGACGGTGCGAATTTCCAGTTGTGGCTTTCCTTGTTGAGCCTTCTCAACAACCTTTCCTTCTGCTCGTCTTTACTGATGTGCAGGAAAAATTTGAACACCAGCGTACCATTCTGGCTGATATGCTTCTCAAAATTATTTATCTGACTATAGCGTTCCTCCCATAGATCTTCGGGAATTTCCTCTACGGCTGTAATGCCCGGCAGGTTTTCCTTTAGAATGAATTCGGGGTGCACTCTTGTAATGAGTACATTTTCGTAATGCGAACGGTTGAAGATGGCGAACTTGCCTTTTTCAGGGAGCGCGATATAATGACGCCAAAGGTAATCATGCTCTAATTCCGAAGATGTAGGCGTTTTAAAGCTGAATACATTTACGCCCCGTGCATTGAACCTGCGAAATACTTCACGTATCAGGCTGTCCTTACCCGAGGTATCCATACCCTGCAGGCACACCAGCACACTGTAGCGGTTGTTGGCATACATTTTGTCCTGCAGCTTGCCGAGCTTGCGGCCCGCCTTTTTCATGGCCTTGCGCACTTTTTTTTCTGACGCGTCCATATCTATAGTTGTGGGTGCCTTACTGATGTCAAATGTATCGGTGATCCTAAAATCTTCGGTATTGATGTTCTTCATATGGGAAATGGATTATCTTTATATAAATATAACTATTAAACAAATACTGCGTTTACCGGTAAAACATAAGATTATGCAAAAGTTTCAGCTGGAGTTGCTGTTCCACATCATTGGTATCGGGTCGGCATCAGGATTGTTCCTCAATGGCAATTCGCTGTTCATCATTTCCGATAACAGCCATATCCTTTACGAATATAACATGACGGAGAAGTCGCTTGAGAAGATCTCGCTGGCAGACCCATCATACAAAGGCCCATTGGAAAATGTACCGAAGCCTGACAAAGCCGACTATGAAGCCATGGCGGCAAAGGGAGATGAACTTTACCTATTCGGTTCCGGGTCGACCGACAAGCGCAACGCCATTGCCCACATCAATTTTAAAACCAAAGAAATATTACCCACTATCGATGCGACCGACCTGTATATGATAATGCAGGAATTCGGCCAGATCGATGCAAAGAATTTCAATATTGAAGCGGCGGTGAACGATGGCGACATTTGGTACCTTTTTAACCGTGGCAACGGGCCGAGAGGAAAGAACGGCATATTTACCCTTGAGGGCGACATGGACGAAACCACGTTCCAGATCATTTATAACGATATAAAGCTGCCAAAGATCAATGGCGCTGCATCGGGCTTTACCGATGCCGTGAAGGTGGGCGAAAAAATATGGTTCATTGCCGCGGCAGAAAGATCGAACTCCACGTATAAAGATGGTGAAGTAGCCGGAACACTGATCGGGCGCATTGACATTGAAAGCATGGAAGTGGAGTATGCCGAAACTATTTCTTCTAAAAATAAATTCGAAGGCATAACCTTATATAAGGAGAACCCAACTTCACTGGAGTTCCTGCTGTGCGAGGACACTGATAGTGATGCTAAGGAAAGTGGGGTTTACAAATTAAGTGTTGAAAAATAAAGTCCTCTCCCCCGGCCCCTCTCCTTTGGAGAGGGGAGCAACACGGAGTGGTACGTGCTCACTCAGCATCAACAGCCGTCTGAATAAGCAAAACTTTGAAACTTTGAAACTTTTTTTTACTCCCTCCCAACCTTTTCCTCTTTTTGATGCTCTATATAAAAAAACACACCTATCGTGATAGATGAACAACTCATAACAGCATGCAGGAAAATGCAGCGCGACGCCCAACGGAAGGTGTACGAATACCTTGCGCCCCGGCTCTACCAGTCGTGCAGGCGGTACCTGAAGAGCGAGGAGGCGATAGAGGAAGCGATGGCAGATGCTTTCTTTACCATTTTTACTAAGATCGACCAGCTCAAGGAGGACAAGGCGTTTGAAGCATGGGCAAGGAAGATCGCGGTTAACAATTGCCTGCTCACCCTTAAGCGCAATGTGAACTTCAACATTTATATTGAGGACATGGGGCATAGTGTAACCCCGGCGGCAGCACAGTCGGATGCACTGGAGGAAGAAGACCTCCTGCACCTGCTCGCCTACCTCCCCGAAGGATGCCGCACGGTATTCAACCTTTTTGCCATTGAGGGCTATTCGCACAAAGAGATCGCGGTAATGCTCAACATCAGCGAAGGCACATCGAAATCGCAGCTTAATGTGTCGCGCACCAAATTGAAAGAACTGGTAAACAATGTTTACTACCAAAACAGGAACAGTCATGGAGGATCAAGATAAATTATTCGAACAATTCAGAGCTTCTGCCGAAAAGGCGGAACAAAAAGGCTTCGACCGTATGGAAGCGCTCTGGAACCGTGTTGAGGACAAGCTCGACAAGGAAGAACAGCGGAAGTCGGCCACGTGGTGGAAGTACACGGGTATGGCAGCGGTAGTGGTATTGTTCATTACCGTAGGAACATTCCTTTACAGGGAAAGCAAGCCGGGCATTACACCTCAGGGCACACAAGAGAACCAGGTCACCGTTATCGACACCCAAAGGATAATGAAGACATTTGAGCCTTCAAAAGAGAATGTGGCAGGCAATGCGGCTGTTGTTACTACAGATGCGGCCAATGGTAATGCAAAAGCTCCAAAAGGGCTCACTTACGACACATTATATCCCGGCAGGTTATCTGAACGCGCGCTTCCGGGGCAAATTGCGGCACAACAAGATAAAAACAGTCCTGTAGCTGACTACTATGCCAATTCAAGGTCCTATTCTGCAGAAGCGGCATCAGACAGTGATAGGACCATAACGTTTAGCGGGATCGTGACTGATGACAAAGGGATGCCTCTGCCCGGGGCCATGATCAGATCCGAAGATGGCACAAGCACAGCGCTTTCCGACATCAACGGACGCTATACCATTACTGCGGTGGAAGGCGATAAGGTCACAGCCTCTTATATAGGCATGAAAAGCGGCCATATACTTGCCTACAAAGCAAATGACAACCGCAATGTAGCCCTGGCAGAAGATACGCAGGCACTAAGCAGCATCACGACTGAAGGCCCCCGTGCCGACTCCAGATCAAAATATACCGCACTGAAGGACCTGACCCCTGAACAGGTGGAAAACCCGAACAACGGATCAATGCCGAGCGTAAATGGTACGGTAGCAGAGATCGATGAAGGAAAAGTACGCAAGCGTGAACAGCAGGTAAAAAGACCGGACAATGCCGTTGCCAACAATTACGCAAATGGACTGACAGCACATAAAGAGCAGGTGTCGCGCTACAATAACAGCGTGCAATTGAAACAAGCTCCGGGGGCGAATCCTGTTTATGACAGCCTGGTATCAAACCAATTCCCTGATGACGCCATTACAGGAGGTGACCCGCTATATATAATTGATGGGATCGTATCTTCGGAGGAAGCATTCAGGAAAACAGATGCGAAAGATATTGTAAGCATCACGGTATTGAAAGATAGCAGTGCCACATCTATATACGGCAACAGGGCAAAAAGCGGCGTAATTATGATAAAGACCAAAAAAAGCCTGACAGCGGAAGAACTGAAAAAGCTGGAGCGCGACATGAAGAGATCCTACAAAGAGACGAAAAAGAAACTGAAGGCCGCCACAAAACCATAAGCCATGAAATATTTTATAGCGACCCTACTGCTGGCTAATGCAACTGCTATGTTGGCGCAGGAAGGCACATTGCGATCGCAAGAGATCAATGTGGAGGAAGTAAAACTGAAAAGCAGCAATGTACAGTTGCAGCCACAGATCGGTGTGGCGATAGCTACCCACAGACCCCCGGGCGAGGGACAGCCGCAAGGCCTGGCGTGCAGATTTCCGTCTTCGGCAGGGCAACAGAAACCGTTATACGTGATCGACGGAGTGCTTTCAAGCCAGGACGCTTTAATGGCGCTCAATCCTAATGACATTGTAAGCATCGAGGTTTTGAAAGATGCCACGCAAACTGTTAATCTTTGTCACAGGGGCAGTAATGGCGTGATCATCATCAAAACAAAAAACGGGCTTACCAAGCGGGAACTGCGAAAGCAAAAGCGCCTGGAAAGAAGGGCAGCAAAGAAACAGGCGAAATTATAAGGCAACAGCCATTACAATATAAAATTCCTTTTTTAGGTTGGGGATTTTAAATACCGGATCCTATTTTTAACTAACTCAAATCCGAAAGCCCCGTGGGAGCCATAACCCGCGGGGTTTTTAAAAAAGACCTCATGAAACAAGCAATATTTATCCTGCTTTTACTAACAGGACTTTCTTCGCACGCGCAAAAAACACAAGAGCAATGTAAAGCGCAACAACAATTCGAAAAAGACCTTTTCGTAAATAACCTGCGTATTTATATTTTAGGAGGGATCGCAGCACGTCCAAAAGAAGGCGACGCCGACTTCGAAAAAAAATATGCTGTGGATTTTTATAATTTCGGATGTATTGCGCCAATCAATCTTGATTTTTACAACGAATATAACCTTTTGGTCTTTAAACATCTTACAGAAAAAGCCGGGGCGGAATGGGAGGAAGCCATACGCAAGGATGTCATGGCGTGGAACCAGTGGAAGCCTGAAAAATGATGTTTTTCTCTTGTCACTTCGAGCGCCGTCGGGAAGCAAAAAAATAAACGGAGTATCCATTTCGACTGCGCTCAATGTGACATTCCGTTATTTTTAAGATCGAATTAAATTGTCAATTAATTCTTCTTTTCTATATCCCTAAGGTTCTCCATCTTTTTCATTTCGAGGAAACCTTTTATGTCCTCAAAATGTTCTTTCACACGTTTGTGGCCAAATTCAAATACTTTATTCACAAGCCCGTCAAGGAAGTCCCTGTCGTGCGACACGAGTATCAGCGTACCGTCAAAAGCTTTTAGCGCATCCTTGATGATGTCCTTGGTCTTCATATCAAGGTGGTTGGTAGGTTCATCGAGGATGAGCACATTTACCGGTTCAAGCAGCAGCTTGATCATGGCAAGACGCGTCCTCTCCCCTCCTGAAAGCACTTTTACTTTCTTCGTCGTATCGTCGCCACTGAACATGAACGCACCCAGCAGGTTCTTTATCTGCGTACGGATGTCCCCCACCGCGATCTGGTCGATGGTCTCAAACACTGTAAGGTTCTCGTCCAGCATGGCCGCCTGGTTTTGGGCAAAATAGCCTATCTGCACATTGTGGCCCACTTCGAGCTTCCCATCAAAATTGATCTCGCCCATTATGGCCTTTACCATAGTCGACTTACCCTCGCCGTTACGCCCAACGAAAGCAACCTTTTCACCGCGCTCGATAACCATTGCGGCATCCTTGAAAACTATATGGTCGCCGTAGGCTTTGGAGAGCTCGTTTACCACAACCGGATATTGCCCTGATCTTGGCGATGGCGGGAATTTCAGCTTGAGTGCCGAAGTATCTACTTCATCCACTTCTACGAGTTCCAGCTTTTCGAGCATTTTTACGCGCGACTGTACCTGCAGTGTTTTCGAATAAGTGCCTTTAAAACGCTCGATGAATTCCATATTCTCGGCGATCATCTTCTGTTGCTCTTCGTATGCCTTTTGCTGGTGGGCACGGCGGTCCTTACGGAGCTCAAGGTAGTGTGAATATTTCGCTTTGTAATCGTATATGCGGCCCATGGTCACCTCGATAGTGCGGGTAGTGATGTTATCGACAAAAGCCCTGTCGTGCGATATGACCATTACGGCTTTGGCACTGTTCACAAGGAAGTCCTCCAGCCACTGGATACTCTCAATATCCATGTGGTTGGTAGGCTCATCCAGCAGGATCAGGTCGGGTTTCTGCAAAAGGATCTTTGCGAGCTCGATCCTCATCCTCCAGCCACCGCTGAACTCCGATGTCGGGCGGGTGAAATCTTCACGTTCAAAGCCCATACCCTTCAGTACTTTTTCAACTTCGGCCTCGTAGTTCACTTCCTCTATGGCGTAGAACTTCTCGCTAAGCTCGGATACCTTTTCAATGATCTTGTAATAATCTTCCGACTCATAATCTGTACGCACAGTAAGTTCATCGTTCAACGCGTCAATTTCGGCTTTCATCTTGAAAATACCTGCGAACGCTTTAGAGGTCTCCTCAAAAACTGTAGCATTATCCTCAGTAAGGAGATGCTGTGGAAGGTAGGCGATAATAGTGCCTTTGGGTGCAGATATCTGGCCGGATGATGGCTTGTTCTCACCTGCGATCAATTTGAGCAGGGTCGATTTTCCCGCGCCGTTCTTACCCATGAGGGCGATCTTGTCATTCTCGTTGATGGAAAAAGAGACATCGCTGAAAAGCGTGGTACCGCCAAATTGTACGGCAAGTGAATCTACAGTGATCATTAGCTGTTTTTTTTGAAGCCGCAAAGATAGTTTTTTTACCAACCGATTTCAATACCGGCGTTAATTTAGCATTGGTGTAACTTTAGTATCTTTGCCATATAATTTTGAATAATGAATAAGAGTTGGGTAAAGTTCGGGCTGATATGGGGTACCCTCATGGCTATCATTATGAACATAGGCTTTCCGCTGTTTGACGGCGAGAACATCAACTGGGCGAAAGCTGCCATAGGGCTGCCGGTCTGGTTAATTTTCGGACTTATCTTCGGTTACGTTTCCCGAAAGAAACCTGTAAAAAAGCAATAATATGAACCGGACAGCGCGATTCGCAATTATTTGGTTTGTGGCATTCTTTGTCCTCAACACATTCATTGGCCCACTGATTGGCATAAATGAAGTAGAGGTGACACCTGTGTATATCGCCGGAAACTTTGTCATTTGGGGTGCCGCCGCTATGGCTATGTATTTTATACTGAAACGGAAACAGAAAAAATCAGATGGCAATGAAAAAATGGGTTAGGTCGGGACTTGTATGGGGCGGCATACTTTACGTGATCACGATGGTCCTGTTCCCATTGATCGACCGCGAAAAATTCGACATTACAAAAATCCTGCTTGGCATACCGCTTTGGATCGTGACAGGACTGACCATTGGCTATCTTTTTGATAAGAAAAAAAGGCAGCGACAACAAAAAAAAGAAGGTAACCTATAGCGCGTTGAGAATATCAGAGAGCTTTCCTGCAAACTCATAGCTTTCGTTAATGGCATTATGCCCTTCTCCCGGCAGTGGGATCAGTACCACATTTTCTTTACCAATTTCTTTTAACCGCTGCGAATGGCTGAAGGGAATCAGCTTATCTTCGGTTCCGTGAAAAATATATACGGGCGCTTTCACTCTTCCAATTTCATCACACGTATTGAATTTGTACCTCTTTATGAATTCGGGGATCAATGGAACTTTTTCGCTTGCCAGATCCGTTAGGCTGTAGTAGGGTGCCTGCAATACCAGTGCTTTTGCATTTTTGGCTACCGCCAAATGTGCCGCAGGGCCCGTACCTATCGAATATCCGGCGATGATGATATTACTGCCATATTCCTTCCGCATAAATGAGAAGGCTTTTTCGACATCATCATTGAGCTGTTCCTCACTTTCAATATGTCCGGCGCTTTTGCCATATCCCCTGTAATCCAGCATAAAAATGTCATATCCCGCTTGGTTATAGAGCCCTGCGGACTGTCCCCAACCCTCTACACAACCGCCATTGCCATGCAGGTAAAACACAAGCCCTTTACTATTTTTTGCCCGGAAAATGATTCCGTGCAATTTTACATTATCACCAACGGGAATGTAAACTTCTTCAAACTCATTTGAAAAAGAGAACTGGTGTTCTTGGTCCAAAACTACTGGATGGAACAGTAGCTTTTCCTGAAAAAAATAAAGCAATGTGAGCGACAAGGCATAAATACCTATTATCACTAAAACTACCCTTAACCAAAAACGGTATATTTTTTTCATACTATCGGCAATAAAAAATAAGGCATGATGAAAACCATGCCTTATTCAGAACTCATTTGTTACTTCATTATGGGTGTAACTTCATATTTAAGCGGTGCGTCCTGCATCTCGTCTACGATGTAAATATAGAAAGGCGCCTTAACAGTTTTATCAATAGAAACTACTGCGGTATTCCACCAATAATCATTTGAATATTCCGGAATATCAGCTTCCAGTTGTTCACGCAGAATCTCCTTATCCTCTTTGTCGTGTACAATGATGCTTATGTTATCGTTGTTGGCTGCACCGATTGTACCCCGTTCGAAATAAAGAGTAATTCTTCCTCCGCGATTAAAGTCTTTACGATCTTTAATGAGTGAAGCCAGTTCTTCTTTTGTCGACATCTCCTTTTTTGCATCAGCCCTGTCTTCTTCAATTACCTGGTACAACGATTGGTATTCAACCTCAGTCTTTCCTCCGTACTTGTGCTTGCCTGAAATAAGCTTAACACTGTATCCCTTGATGCCCTGTGCTTCGATAGAATCCTGCGCAAAAGTATCCGGCTCTTCTTTTACAGGAGCAATGGTGTCAGTGGTTTTCTGAGTTCCATCCGCACTGGTGTCGGTTGTTTTTTTGTCATCTTTACAGGCAAACAGCATAGTAGCGCAAATGCCCATCATTAAAAATTTGGTTTTCATGGTTTGTATGATTTTAAGCGACCAATATATGATTTTTTTCTTTACACATTAAAAAATTACTAACTTTTTTAATTACTTTCTGATTTCATACCATATTGATAACACCCCGTCATCATCAAAAGTACCGACCTGTACCAAACCGGCTTTGCCCAAGACAGACAGGGAGTTAGAATTGCCTGCATCGGCATAGGCATATATCGCCCGTAATCCCATTACATTAAAGCCGTACTCTACAAAAGCTTCTGCTGCTTCAGTGGCATATCCCCTGCCCCAATGCTTCTTCAGGAACCGGTAACCCAAATCATAATGGTTGGTGTGCCCGTTGAGTTCATGTGTAATCAGCTTAAGGCCCGCCCAACCAAGAAATTCGCCGGTTTCTTTCAGGATTACGGCCATTCGGCCCACGCCATTTTCTTCATATTGTTTTCGTATCATGGTTATTGCTGTCTTTATCTCATCCATAGATTGTACAGGGGTATTACCGAGGTAGCGGTGTACATCGGGGTCGGAGTCCATTTCAAAAAGGCTGTCTTCGTCCGAAGGAAGCAGCTCACGGAACAGGAGGCGTTCCGATACGAAAGTTTCAAGCATGGCTTAAATGCATTTAGCGATTAAACATATAAAAAACGGGCAGCATACGCCGCCCGTTCCAGGTTATATGCAAATTTGTTTTATTGTTTCACGACCTTAATGGTTTTTGATGCGCTGTCGCCCATCACTTTCACCAGGTAAGTACCTGCTGACAATTGCGACATGTCTACAGTAGCTTCATTTTGACCGATCATTTTAACCATTACCTGCTGGCCTACGATATTGTACACTTCAATTGAAGAAATGTTCCTATCGTATGAAAGGGTAAGTACATCCTTAACAGGGTTCGGATGGAAGCGGAATGAAGCCACGCTAAAGTCACCATTGCCCAATGTTACTGTTGCAGTTACGGCATAGCCAAGGCTTTCGCATCCGTCAACGGTTTGTGTGGCATAATATGTAGTCCCCGATACCAATACAGTATCCGATGAGAGCGGGTTCTCGCCTTCTTCGGCGTCTTCCGCAGTGGCATACCATGTTACACTACCCGTAGCATCTACACCAAGATCGGCAATTGTTGCCTCTTCAGCATTATCCACAGTTATTTCCTGTGTCTGATCGCCTGCAGGCATTTCAGTAGATGTTATTTCAACGGTAACCGCAGTACGGCCAACGCTTTCGCAACCATCAATTATCTGGGCAGCATAATAGGTAGCTCCTGAAACGGCTTCCATATCGTCATTAAGCGGAGCACCACCCGTTTCGGCTGCATACCAAATGATCTCGCCATCCCCGTCCACATCCAGTTCATCAAGATCGGCTTCATCACAAAATGTTTGTGTAGATGCCTCGGTCGTTGGCGCAGGTGTAATAGTGATCTCCACTTCTACTGCGGTCCTTGCAGTACTTTCGCAGCCACCGTTTGGTGTAACAGCAGCATAATAGGTTGTGCCATCCGTTAGCGGTGCATCCTGATTTACAATATTCCCGCCTGTTGCGGCAGTGTACCATGTTATTGCATCGCCTTCGGCTTCAAGGTCGGCAATCGTAGCGCCCTGGCAGAATGACTGCTCAGCACTAGCATCCGGTGCCGGAGTGTTGGTAATTGTAACAGTTACAGGGGTCCTGGCCACACTTTCGCAGCCTCCTGCAGGAGTAACAGATGCATGGTAGGTAGTTCCGTTAGTAAGTGCAGTAGTTGGAGCGAGAGCTGTACCGCCGGTCGCCGCACTATACCACGAGATCACAGAACCTGTAGCAACAAGGTTAGCAACCGTTGCCCCCGGGCAGAATGTCTGTGCGCCATTGGCTACAGGAGCTATAGTTGCACACGTTACAGTAAGCACACCGCTGATATTGGTAGTACCATTCCAGATCCCGCCTCCCGATGGTGGCGCTTCATACCCGCCATAAACATAAGTGCCGCCGTTAAGTTGGAAACGGCTCGCATAATAATAAGTACCGGGTGTTAATGTTGCCCCTATAGTCGCCATGTATTCATCGTTATTACCGGTATCTGTTGCAGCAGCATTGAATGTTGCAGGTATCCACATAGTCCATGTAGCCGGGTTGGTATTGCTGCCCGCAGGGCTGATCCCTATCCATGCAGTGATCCCCGCGCCTGCGCCTGCAGCTTCGGTCACACCCGGCTCATAAACGCGTGCATATACTGTATCTGATCCGCCTTGTGCGATATTTATCGTTGCGGGCCATTGCAGGTTAACCCAGTCCGGTGTTTCGACTACCGGAACAGTAACGTTTACAATGTAATCTTCAGCCTGGCCATAACCTGTATTCTCACTTCCGCAGGCACCACCATATGGTAAAGGCCATTCTTCATCTTCGTCATAGTACCAGTTCTTTACTACCCTCATATACGTAAGGCCTGCCATTGCCCCGGTAGGTACCGCGACCGGCCCGCTTACCGTTACACCATCGTTACCGTTAGAGTCAACGATAAAGCCCGGTATCTGATAGGTTTCATTAGTATCCGCAAAGTCGCCGTCATGGTTCCAGTCGATGTAAACCGCGTAATAATTCTCATAACCGCTACCCCAATCATCGGCAGTATTCCCGGCAAGAGTTATTGTATAGCTTTGTCCGGCAGTTACCTGTGCAGGTGCCAGAGAAGTAAAGTTCTGAAGTGCCGGCGTACCGCCTACCGTAGCAGAGGATGTATTGTTTATCCCTGCAAAGTTCACAAGTGTAATTGGCTCTACAGCACCCGGGAAAGTAATTTCGCACGGACATGGTACTCCGCTGCTGGTCACCTGCACGGGAGCCGAATTCGTAGATTGGCCTGATGCCGTACAGGTAGTTACCAATCGGTACCATGTAGTGGCGGCCTGTGTTGTGGTGTAGTTTGCCGCTGTACCTCCGGTCGGTACGTTTGTGTAGGTTGTATTATCAGCAGAGGTTTGCCACTGGTACGTCAGTCCCGTATCAGTATATGGCGCAGCAAGGCCTAATGTTACCGAAGCACCATTACACAAAAGAGCACTTGACGCTACAGCTGCCGATGCACCCGGAGTCCCTGCACATGCTATCGGCGCGGCCTGTGTAACCTGGACCTGGTCGAAATACACGAAGAAATCGCTATCCTCATTAGTCACTGCCGCATATATACCAAGATAAACCTGGCTGCCCGCAGGGGGATAGAACGTAACACTGCGCTGAATACAGTCGGCAGATTCAACGTGGTTAGAAGGGTCCCTGGTCTCAAGCAGGTAGAACGGCCCGGTAGCAGAAGTTGCCCAGTATATTTCGATAAACCCCCAATCCTCTGAATTTTCGGTTGCTTCAGTTGGATCTGTAGAATCGTAGTTCACCACCTTGTAACGGTAGTTGAATGTGACCTGGCCGCCATTGGATGTACCGATGCTCGGAGACACCGACTGCGCTTCCGGCTCTAATGCCCAAAGATTTGCCCGCATGGCCCCACCGCCCTGACAAGGTGCTGTTGCCGAATAATCGAAAACATAGTTATCCCAGGTGTCTACATTGCCCTGGCCGTTAAAGTTCGATGTGTAATTAATTTGCGCGTTCGCACCGCCTGATAAAAGCAAAGTGCACAAGACCGCAAAACTGTAATAAAGCAATCGTAATCTTGTTTTCATAACATTTTTTTTGTTGGTTTAAAAAGCTAAATTTAACAAAAATTTTACTCCAAAATGTTAAATATCACAGAGATGTATATTTTTGGCTAAATTTTAACTTTTTTATAACAAATAAGCCCGTCTTATTGTTAAGCGGGCTTACTATACTCAATTCCAATAAATTATATGCTAAAAAACCTGATCGCGTGAGGGATAGCAGTAAAAAGCCTTTATGCAGCCTGCGGAATAAAGCTTGGAACGAATAGCCCGCCGCTCCACTGCCTGCCGGCAAAAGCAGCAGTGGAGCGGCACGCCCAAATTAATCCTTAACGATGTTTATCGTCCTCAGCTCATTATCGGCGTATACCTTCATTACATAATTACCTTCTGTAAGGCCTGACATATCGAGCCTCCTGAGGTTTCGGTCGATATCCTCGACCACGACCACCTGTCCCTGCATATCGTATATTGTTACTTCATTGATTGCACCATTGTAGTCGAGATGGAGATAGTCGGTCACAGGATTGGGCCAGGTTTTAAAGTCGGTATCAGCCACTATGGGCGCTATCGTAATATTCTCCTGCAAAAGGCTTATATTATCTACATACACAAAATAACTGATGCCCGGCTCGGTCGCGCCAGAAGCAATGATCCTGAGGAATACCGCTTCGCCGTTGGGTGGCGTAAAAGCAATTTTACGCGTCAGGCATTCATCGGTAGCCCTATGGTTCTCCGGCAGGATCATATCCAGTTCCCTCCACGGGCCATTTTGGGTCGGGCCATATTCGATGGTTAACATTCCCCAATCAGCATCGGCTAAAGCTTTATATGGCAACATATCATCATAATACAAGAGCTTGTAATTATAGCTGAGGATAACCTCCTCGCCATTTGAAATACCCAGGCTTTGGGAGACCGTTTCTACAGGTATGGGTGTGCCCAGATCATTCATAGGGTTGGCACGCAGGGCATTTCCGCCATCGCAAACGGCAATGCTCGTGGCCGTGAAGTCACGGTCACTCCACACTCCGTCATTGATACTGAAGTCCTGGAAATAGTCGATCTGGGCATTCATAGTGCCCGTTACTGCCAGCGCGGCCCCTGCCAGGATGCCGAAGCTGAGTTTTCGTACAAGTGCTTTCATCATTAGTTCTCTTTCTGTTTTGCATTATAAAGTTACCACCTAAAGCACTGAAAGCCTGTTAATAAAATACTGTTTAACGGCAATTTGCCATAGCATTAATACCCTTTTAACGAAAACAACCGGATTTTTTCAATAATTATAAAAATCTTAAAAAATCATTTTACGAAAACGTTTGAAATCTATACTTTTGCCACACGAACAACAAACTAAATCTTCCAAAGATGAACAACAATGTTTTATACGAAAAGGAACTTTCCTTCCAGGCCGACAGGCGCAGGGCAGGCGTTGAATTCATAAAGATCGTCAGCGACCTGTGGTACGACAAATCCATCGAACTTGTGCTTTTCCGCAACCAGCTTATCGACCGCAGCGTGAGCGACATCATGAACCTGCATGAGTATGCCGGCGAATTTGTGCAAAAGCCCATCAACGTGTTCGATAGCGTTGAGATAGCACGTGCCATAGAAGCCCTGGACCTCCCTCCTTCCCGTATCGACATTGGCAAGCTTACCTATGAGTACCATCTTGAAGACGACAAATACAACGATGCCACGGCTTTCGTGATCGACAAGCTGAAAGGCGCCCGCACTTTCGGTAATATCCAGCCTAAGGACGTCGTGCTTTACGGTTTTGGCCGCATCGGAAGGTTGTTGGCCCGAGAAATGATGTCGAAAATAGGCAAGGGTAACCAGCTGCGCCTTCGTGCTATCGTGGTGCGCGATAAGAACGATGCAGTACTTCTTGAGAAACGTGCTTCCCTGCTGCGCCACGACTCTATCCACGGGGATTTTGAAGGTTCGGTAGCTGCCGACTTCGAGACTGGCTCGCTTATCATCAACGGGACTACCGTACACATCATCAGCGCTGCACAGCCTGAAGATATCGACTATACAAAATATGGCATCAGCAATGCCCTGCTTATCGACAACACCGGCGCCTTCACTACCGAGGAAGCCCTGCGCCGCCACCTTGCCTCAAATGGCATTGAGAAAGTACTCCTTACTGCTCCGGGCAAAGGTGTTCCGAATATCGTTTATGGTGTGAACCACAATGAGCACAGCCCCGAGGAGGTAGATATCTACTCGGCTGCATCGTGCACTACCAATGCCATTACCCCAATACTAAAGGCTGTTGAAGACACCCTTGGCGTGGTGAAAGGCCACCTGGAGACCATCCATGCCTATACCAACGACCAGAACCTGGTTGACAACATGCACAAGAAATACCGCCGCGGCCGTGCTGCGGGCCTCAACATGGTGATCACCGAAACAGGTGCCGGAAGCGCCGTTGCCAAAGCCCTGCCGTCACTGGCCGGGAAGCTTACCAGCAACGCCATCCGTGTACCGGTGCCGAACGGCTCACTTGTGGTGCTCAATCTTGAGGTGGAGCGCCCTACAACGGTGAACGAGATCAACGAGATCATGAAGCACTACGCTCTCGAAGGCGAGCTTGTGGAGCAGATCAAATACAGCATGAACAACGAACTGGTATCGAGCGACATCGTGGGTACGGCACAACCGGCTATCTACGACAGCAACGCCACGATCGTGAGTGCCGATGGCAGGAACATCGTGCTTTACGTATGGTACGACAACGAATACGGCTACAGCCACCAGGTGATCCGCCTGGCAAAATACATAGCTAAAGTAAGGCGTTATACGTACTATTAATAGCTACCTAAACCGATCATTTTTACAGATCCGTGCCTTGAAAGAGGTGCGGATCTTTTTTTTGTAGCGGAGAGGCTTGGGCTTTTTTGGAGTGGCCTTTCCCGGCCTCCGCTATATCTCCCTCCTATCGTCGGGAGGATGTCTCTGCGGTCAAGGCTAAGGGGGAAAGGGGTCAATGATGGAAAGTACATATATGTATAAATCAGACAGGGTGAGAGATATTAGGAATTTTATTTATTGTGACTAGTCTTGAACGGTGGCGGCATCACCTTTATACTTCAAGCTTAGTACAATTTATAAATTGAATGGTGTCCTTTGCAATATATGCGTTACTAATTTATCTATCGAATCCTCATACCAATTTAATGCAAGGCTAAAATCATTGCGCCTTGTAATTTTGGCAATAGGAATTTCGATATAAAAATCCTCCTTTTTCAATATTTCCATAATATCAAAAAAGTATTGTCGTTCCCAATAAATATCACGAACACTGCTAATTATAATATCTATTGGCAGTGAAGCTATGTATAACTTCTTAAGTTCATCAATATTATACTTATCATCAGTAGCAGAATTTATTAGAATTCTTACAATTTTACCTTGGTTATTTTTTCCTTCGAGCACAACCCTAAAATCTAAGGGCTTATTTCCTGGCAACGGTGCCGCTGAAATAAATCCTGCAACTATTGTGAATCCCCACATAGATGAATTTAGTGCTCTAGCAATACGACCCATAGCACCTGTTTTACCTGTATCAGGTGCTCCTCCAAATAATAAATAATCCATTTTACTTTAGTTTATAAATTATATCTTTTTTCATTTTATTTCTTCGAATTTTAAAATTCACCGGGTTATAATCTTCAATATTGGGCTGTATTAGATTTTTACTAAAGAAGAGTATTTCCTTTCCAGCTCTTGCAGAAAATGCTGAATGATTAAACGAATATTTTTTTGTTGGTAAATCACTATATAACCTTTCAATATTGACATTATCATCGTAAGATACAATCCAGTGGATATTTTTAATATCTTTTATTTTTTCTGAAACTTGTTGATGATGCTCATCTAAGTAATGATTCATATATAGAGACTCGGCCTTTAAATAATATGGAGGGTCGAAGTATAGTATTGTGTTGCTATTCTGTGACTCTACTTGCACTCTGTCTATTAAATCAATAGCATCTAAATTAAATAATTTAATACTTTCTTTGTACGACGCAATTAGTTTAATTCTTTTTTTAATTTCTTTCTTATTAAACCGGCAATCCATTTTATAGTTACCATTTTGCCCAACACCACCAATGACTCCACCTTTAATAATTCCAGATCTATTTGTACGGTTCAAGAAAAGCGTTGAAAAGCCTAGACTTAGGAATTCAACATCATCTTTATTTTTTTGAATGTTTTTTTGGTTTAACCACTCTTCAATAGTAATTTCTGTACATTCAATCTTGTCGCATAATTCTTCTGTATGATTTAATACTGAATACCAAAACGCATAAATAGATTTATCTTTGTCGTTAATTATAATTTCACTTACATAACCTTCTAATAGTAAAAATAACGCGACAGATGCTCCACCAGCGTAAGGTTCTACGTATTGACCATGAATTTTATTATCCATGCATATTTTCGCCAAGAAAGCTGAAAGTTTATTCTTACCTCCTGGATATCGTAATGGTGAGTAAAACATTATTTTATTTTTGTTAAATCTAATGAATTTAATAAGTCTATAACATCTTGTAACATAAATTCAATTAGTATAATTAAGTTGTTTTTTATTTGCTCTGCATCAATACTCTTTGACGAAACATGATAATTATGAATTGTTTGATGCATTTTATCGAATTCGAAATTAATAAAAGCTTGCTTATATCCAGTATTATTAATTAACTCTATAAACTTTTTATTTAATTCCTCGAAATTTGTATACGGTCTTTTAGAATAAGCTGGTCCAAAGTGTCCACTATTATGAAAGGAGATATTACCATTTTTAGTATTTTCAACGACATATTTTAATATGCATTCATAAGTCACACGTGCCATTGCAACTTTTGCATTAGGCATTGTATTAGAGTCAATATCGAAATACTCATCAATTCTTGCTTTCAAGCCAGGCGGAAGCTGTTTCCTTTTAATATCAGGATACTTTTTAATAGTTCCACGTTTATTAATAGGAGAAGTTGAAGGTGAAGCTGATGACGCTGCTACAGTATTAGCATGGGCAGATGTAGGGGCATTAGTGGAAGTTGAATTTTGATGAGAAGTAGATTGCTGTCCGTTCGGTGCAGATTGGCTACTGCCACTTTGTGTCTGTGTTACACTTACCTTGGGATAAGCATCAAATCCATAAGCCTTTAGCTCTTTCAAAAACATAGAGTTTTTATCAATGGTATCTGTAGTAGTTCCCGGATTAGCTTCCAAGTATTTTACCAAGGCATCTATATAGGTGTCAAATTTTACTTTATCAGTAATTTCGATTTTGAATGATGGGCTATTTTTAAAATAGTATCCGCACAATTTTGCGTATTTAAAAAGCCTTTCATAAATAATTGTTTTTCCTCCAGTTTTACCCCGCCCTCTTCTCAGCTGATGTTTTAGTGTGTCTTTACCTATCAAAACAGCTTTTTTGTAGAAACTTGCTAATTTAATCAAGTCGCCAGGCTTAGAATCCAATTCCTTTGTTTCGTCAAATCGTCCAGTATCAGCTAAATCAAGTACTTGCAAAGCTTTTGCTATCCTTTCCCAGCGTCTGAATAGACTGCCAGCATGCTCTTCAACGATTCGATTATTTAAATCAGCATTACTTTGGTATAAATACACTGGAAGTTCATTAATGACTGTCTTAGGAAAAGATAACTTGTACTTACCTGGTATTTGTAAAGCCTTAACCGCAGCACACCTACGATTACCGTCACGCACTAGATAATTACCATCATCTTTCTTTATAACCCACAGTGCTTTATCTTCGTAAAATTCGTTAACTCTTACAATAGCTTGTGCTACATCTTCTGCTGCTTCTTCATAGAGTAAATATTCAATTAAATCTTCCTCTTTTTTACTTCCGCTATATAAATCAGCGAATCTTGGATTATTCATATCCAAATCTAGATTCTCTAACTTAATATACTCTAAATTCGATCTTTTTTGCATAATTAAAATTTTAAAAATAATTTATTTTTTTAACTAAAAATTAATGATTTACAATCTTACAAAATAGAAACATTTAATTTAAAAATCAAACGTAGAAATTACCTGTTTTATTAATACAGGTAATTTCTACGGATAACTCCTAGCCCCGACAGAGACGGTATCCTCCCGTAGCCTGCGGAGGCAGATAAAGGCGAAAGCAGCAACAACGCATAGCAATTGCACTACCGCCCACTGCTCCCCGAATAAATAACAGTACATTTCATTATCCAGCAGAAAGGCTCAACAGGCATGCTTTTTGCCTTACACCCCCATACAAAGCAGCTATGACGATGAAGAAAGAGAGAACATATATCAGGGATGGCCGGGCGCCAGTTCCGGTAAATGAAGTGACGTCGCGGGTAATGAGCGCGATAAAGGCCAAGAACACCAAGCCCGAGCTCATATTGCGGAAAGCGCTTTGGAACAACGGCCTGAGGGGCTACCGCCTCCACTGGAAAAAAGTCCCGGGCAAACCGGACATCGTTTTTGCCGGACGAAAGCTGGCGATATTCATCAACGGCTGTTTCTGGCACCGTTGCCCGCACTGCAAGCCGCGCCTGCCTAAGACCAACCTTGATTTCTGGGAGGCCAAGTTCCATAAAAATACAGAACGGGATACGAAAAAGATCGCCGACCTCGCAGCCCTCGGGTGGGAAAGCCTCACTTTTTGGGAATGCCAGCTTAAGGATCCGCAGCAAAGTGTGGAAGTCATAAGGGAAGCGTTGAAGGAGAGGAATGTCGAAAAAATTAACCACATAGAGACATAGTGTTCATAGTCTTTATAATAGCTGACGGATATATACTACCACATAGATGAAGCGTCGCTTCAAGCTCCTGTGTTCTCCGGGTGAAATTAATAAATGTATTTGAGGCCTATGTACCTATGTGGTTAAATATTGCTTTCTGATACATTATTTATTATTGACTACACGAAAACAACACAAGCTTAAACCCTATATTTGCATAAATGTAGTATTGCAATTCATATGATCAGGACAATTGAACTATTTGCCGGTGTGGGCGGTTTCAGGGTTGGTTTGGAGCGGATAAACAAAAAGCTGGGCAGTGCGGCCTACAAGGTCGCCTGGAGTAATCAGTGGGAACCTTCAACCAAAACCCAGCATGCCTCCCTGATCTATGAGAGCTTATGGGGAAAAGACGATCATTGCAATAAAAGCATTGAAGAAGTCGACGTAAAGGACATCCCCGACCATGACCTGCTTGTGGGCGGTTTCCCTTGCCAGGACTACTCTGTTGCTACTACCCTGAAAAACTCAAAAGGGCTTTTAGGGAAAAAAGGCGTGCTATGGTGGTCCATCCACAGGATATTAAGCGAGAAGAAAAAGAAACCGAAATACCTTTTCCTCGAAAATGTCGACCGGCTGCTAAAATCACCCAGCAACCAAAGAGGACGGGATTTTGCCGTGATGCTCAAATGTCTCGACGAACTGGGCTATGCGGTAGAATGGCGGGTCATTAATGCCTCCGACTATGGTTTTCCGCAGCGAAGGCGGAGGGTCTTTTTCCTGGGCTACCACAAAACATCCGACCTGTACAAAAAACTAAAGTCCAACCCATTAAGCGACTGGGCACTTAGCGATGGCATATTGGCAGAGTCGTTACCTGTTTCGTCAACCATAAGCCAGGAGAACATCCTGACCATTGAGGGTGACCTGCAGCACATAAGCGATACTTTTGGGAATGGCAGGACCGTTTCTCAATTCATGAATACCGGCATCATGCTCGACGGTCAGATCTACACTGCAAAGACAATACCCCAATATGAGGGCTACAAGACTGTTCTGAAAGACATACTGATCGACGACAAGGATGTCCCGAAAGAATTTTACATCGATGAGCAGGACATAGATAAATGGTCCTATCTTAAAGGTGCGAAAAAGGAGGTCAGGAAAACAAGCAACGGATATGAATACAACTATGCCGAAGGGTCAATGATCTTCCCGGATCCCCTTACCGAACCCTCAAGGACTATCATCACGGGTGAAGGCGGCAAGTCACCGTCGAGGTTCAAGCACATCATCCCGACCAATAAAGGCCTCAGGAGATTAACGCCGCTGGAACTGGAGCGGCTCAATATGTTCCCGGATAACCACACCCAATTGGAAGGCATTAGCGACACGAAAAGGGCTTTCCTCATGGGTAATGCCCTGGTGATCGGTATTGTCGAAAGGGTTGGCGAAGTACTGGCAAAACGTATCAGCTAACTTTTTTAGCCACTCCCACACGGATAAGGTTCTCGAGGCGCAACACCAGGTTTATGGGTTGCTCGGCTTTGTTCGACTTTGAATAATAGAATTTGCCTTCGGATACAGGATCCAGTTCAGGGATTGGTATCCTATCTTCCTCTACGCACTGCCGGATGGTATTGTTGATCTGCATTATCTTTCCAAAAGTCAATCCCTTTGTTACGAGCCAGTCCTTTAATTTTACTCTATCGACTGAAGTTACGGAGCATTTGCTAAAGCCTTTCGTAATATCATGCACATCGTTCAGAAATATGCCTGTAATAACAAAGTACTTGTGGGTAAGCTTGCGTTCGTCATAAAGCCAGCCTAAAACTTCACTGTTGTTTTTGACATAAGAGATTTCGAATGCAAAAGTGGGCAATGACTTATTTAAGTAATCTAACTGGGCTTTTTCATCGATTAAGAATTCATCTTCATCCTTACGAATTATAATATCTATTCCCTGATGCTGCTTGTTAATATCCTTGATTCTTTCAATAGTAAAATCAGGGAGAAGCTTTGGATATAGCGTATCCAGGTACCGCCCTAAAAGGACCTCCTTATTATAATCCTGCTCAAAGTTCGATTTCATAGCCATCAGTAAGAAGTCCCGGTTCTCTCATCACGACACGGCCTACCTTTTTCCTTGGAGCCAATTGGAATTGCTCTATCCGGAACGTCTCCGGGGCTTTCAGTCCGATAATGAAGATCGGGACCGTCAGGATGTTATTCAGCGGCGGCAAAAACTCGATGTATCGCTCATACGTCCCAATGGCGCCGTCAAATCCACCCGCACGCTTCAACTCCTCTGTCGCTGCTATGATCAGCCCTATCTTCGTCTGTATGGCTTTTTGCACGTGGTTCAGCTCACTGGCCAAAACCGGCTTGAGGAGGTTCCAGGCCACGACCGACCCATGATTGAACGCAACCTCTACAGATACATCCTGCTTTGCGAAATCCAGCCGCCAGGTATCCCCCTGGTAGTCGGGATCCCTAAAAATAGAAGACTCGCCACGCCAGCCCGCCGCCAGGAACCGTTCCTGCAACAAATGGTTGATGGCCCGCGAAAGGCTCTTAGGCAGGAATTCTTCAGAAACCGTACCGTAGGACTGATGCCTTGCAATGAGGTCGTCATCAGTGATGTCAACGATGATCTGGATGATCTCCTCAAATTGCTCCCGGAACTCCGGCTCCTGAAAGATCACTTCCGCATGGCGGAACGAATGGTTGATAAAGTTCATCCTGCTTGTTTTTATGTATGAAATGTAGGTGTTATTGGCGGGAAATGCAAGGGGGAGATTTTTAGGTAGCGGGAGGGTTTGGGCTTTTTTGGAGGCTTCGTTCCCGCCCTGCGCTGTATCTCCCGCCGAAAAAAGCGGGAGGATGCCGCTGCGGTCGGGGCTGAGGGGAAAGTCGATTACCCATATGGATCACAAAAACTACAAATATTAGGTAATCTCCAAATTTAATCTATCCAAATAATGTATCTTAACTTAAAGTATAAAAGTTAGTAGGGATGGCAAAAAAGCATAAAACTGAGCCGATAATTGTACCACGATTTAAAGAATCGAATGGTTTTTATACAACGCCGCAAAGAAGTTTTATAATGTCTAAAATAAAATCTAAAAACACAAAACCAGAAGTTTATCTTCGTAAAGAACTCTGGAAGTTAGGATTTCGATATAGGTTACATTCAAAAGACTTACCGGGAAATCCTGACATAGTCCTTAAAAAATTCAAATTAATAATTTTTGTAGATGGTGAATTTTGGCACGGTTATAATTGGAGTATAAAAAAAGATAAAATAAAAACAAATCGTGATTTTTGGATTCCAAAAATAGAGAGAAATATGCAGCGTGATATTGAAAATAATTTAAACATTGAGGCATTAGGATATAACGTTTTACGATTTTGGGAGCATGAAATTATAAAAGACTTTGATACTTGTATAAGTAGAATATTAAATTATATTGACACAACAAAATCAACTTAACATTTGCATATGTGATAATTATTTGCTAATATCGCGAATATAAAATCAAATATGATGAATTGGAACGATACGGCAAAAAGAATATTGAAGTCAGAGCTTGTCAAAAGGGGCATTTCGCATTCTGAATTAGCAACTTTATTGCAAGAATCTAAAGGAAGTATTGACAGCAAAATTAGCCGCGGAAGTTTTAGTGCATCTTTTTTTCTTCATTGTCTTTCAATAATTGGTTGTACTAAAATCGAAATTGAACATATAGAGAACAATCTCTCAATTGCCGCAGAACCTAATACTAAATATGAAAAATTAAGCAATGAAAAATAATACAATTAAATTTATTGACCTCTTTGCCGGATTAGGAGGCATTAGATTAGGGTTTGAAAGTGCATTTAAAACTTTGGGGTTTGAAACTGAATGTGTAATGACTTCAGAAATTAAACCACATGCCGTTAAAACACTCAACCACAATTTTAATCACAATTTTTTTGTGGGTGATATTTTTCAAATAAGAAATGAATTCATTCCTGATTTTGATTTTTTATTAGGCGGATTTCCTTGCCAGCCATTTAGTTCAGGTGGTAAAAGGCAAGGCTTTGTAGATACTCGTGGGACATTATTTTTCGAAATTGAAAGAATTTTATTAGAAAAACAGCCATATGGTTTTATATTAGAGAATGTTGAAGGCTTGGTTAAACATGATTTACAAGATAAAAAAGATAACATAGGCCGAACACTTTCTACAATTTTGGATAAATTAGATAATTTAGGATATGAAGTCAATTGGAAAGTATATGATTCTCTGGAATTTAGTTTACCTCAATCTAGGAAACGTATTTTTATCGTAGGATCCAAAAAATCTATGATTAATTTGGATGGTAATATTGCTGTATACAAATCCTTAGATAGCATCCTTGAAAAAGGACTTAGTACTATAGAATCAGATTTCACTAAAAAGCTTTTTACTCATTTTAAGATTGATAATTTATACGGCAAATCAATCAAAGACAAACGTGGTGGCAGTAACAATATACATAGCTGGCAGTTTGGATTAAAAGGAGAGATTACAATTGACCAAGCAGATTTACTCAACCAGTTATTTAAGCAACGTAGAAAAAAGCAATGGGCTGAAGAAATTGGTATTGATTGGATGGATGGAATGCCTTTGACCCTAAATCAAATCAATTCTTTTACAACATATTCTGAAGATAAACTTAGAGAAATGTTAGAAGATTTAACCCACAAAGGATATTTAAAACTTGAGCATCCAAAAAAACTTGTTAAAGAGAATACTGAAAATGGTATTAAGTCATATCGTGAATATGATTTTACTAAGCCTAAAGGTTACAATATTGTGACTGGAAAATTAAGTTTCGAAATAAATAAAATATTAGATCCAAATGATATAGCTCCTACATTAGTAGCTACAGATATTTCAAGATTAGCTGTTCCCGACGGTAGTGGCTTAAGAAAATTAACTATCCGCGAAGGGCTACGCCTTTTTGGATATCCTGAATGGTATGAGATACCAACTAAAGAAAATGATGCTTTCGATTTATTGGGCAATACTGTTGCAGTGCCAGTTGTTGAATTTGTTGCTTCAAAATTAGCCCATGACTATAAATCTTCGATAAATTTTGAAATAAAAAAAGACGCATTGTTAGTTGAGGATACTTTATAATTCCTCAACTAACAATTATAATTTAACCGGGGTAATATTCGTCTAAAACATTATCCAAAACATTCAATGTTTTTTGACTAAATACAAAATCGCTTGAATCATAAATCTTACGCAGATCATTCTGTCTACCTACCCATCCAAGACCATCACAATAATTTAACATAAGAATCTTATTATTGCGACGATTAGTATTATGAATCATTAGAGTGCTATAAAAATCTACTAGTTGATCTGCTCTCTTTGATTGTCCGCTTCCAGTCGTAATGTTATATGATGATTCTATCAAAATAATAGGTGAATCTACACTAGGGATTAGAATATCAATATTTTTATGCAAAAGAGGAAATTCTTTTTGGACTTGATAAGTTAGTTGACTATTAACTTCTAATCGATATCTGTCTAATCGCGCCTGAATAACCTTCTCAACATGTGCACCAACATCATTAGAATATTTACCTTGGATTCCATTATCATTTAATATTCTTTCAACATATTTTGTATTTTTCAAATCATCTATGAAATCGTTATTTAAAAGTTTAAAATTTCGCATATAATATAATGGAATTTCCGCCCCAATTCTTGAATTTCTGCCATTAATAAAAAATTCTATTAAATTCTCTCTGAAAATTTCATCAGTTATAATGGTTTTACTTATTCTGTCAACACTCCATTCTGTTTTAAATTCGTGGTTATAATACTTATATCTAACCATTGAAACCACTCTTTTTAATCTCTCTTCAGAAAGCCCAATTAATGAAATTAAAGCTTTCAGTTTTAATAGTGGTGTAAATCCATCTTTTATTGTTAAAAAATCTTTTAACATCTCCGGATTTGAAAAACTCTCGCATTGTTGCGTTATAAAATTCGTTAAAGGTTCAATTGTTGAAAGAAACCTATTATCAAACTCATCATCAATTACGAATGACATACTGTTCTTCCATACCTCAAATGGCATTTTTTCCATGATTGCTATAATTTGTTAAGATCAAATATATTAAATATATTCTTAACAAGGAAATGTGTGAAAAACCTCATAATTTAATAAAGAAATAAGAACTGACAGTAACAACAATATATAGTGATCGACTCCAAACAAAAAACTCCCCGACTTTCATCAGGGAGTTCTAACTATATAAACTAAAATTATTTACGCTTGTGCGGCTTCGGCGCCGGCGGCTGCGATAAGGTTCAGTGCCGATCCTGCTACGAACCAGCCGATCTGGCCTTCGTTGTAGCTATGGTTCACAAGGATGGTTTCCTTAGTGCCGTTATCGTGGATCACCTCAAGGGTAAGCTGCCTGTTCGGCGCGAACTCTTTAAGATCGATAAAGTTAAAGGTATCGTTCTCCTGTATCTTGTCGTAGTCGGCTTCGTTGGCAAAGGTAAGCGCCAGCATACCCTGCTTTTTAAGGTTGGTCTCGTGGATACGTGCGAACGATTTTACCAGTACGGCCCTTACGCCAAGGTGGCGTGGCTCCATCGCGGCATGCTCGCGCGACGAACCTTCGCCGTAGTTGTGGTCGCCCACCACTATGCTTGGTACGCCTGCTGCTTTGTACGCACGGGCCGTTGCCGGTACCGCTTCGTATTCGCCCGTAAGCTGGTTCTTAACGTTATTGGTCTTTTGGTTATAGGCGTTTACCGCGCCGATAAGCATGTTGTTCGAAATATTGTCCAGGTGGCCACGGAAACGCAGCCATGGGCCCGCCATAGAGATATGGTCGGTAGTACACTTGCCAAATGCCTTGATAAGCAGTTTGGCACCCATGATGTTCTCGCCATCCCACGGTTGGAACGGAGCCAAAAGCTCAAGGCGCTCAGATGTTGGGCTAACCACGACCTGCACTTTCGAACCATCCTCAGCCGGAGCCTGGTAGCCCGGATCTTCGGCGTCAAAGCCTTTCGGCGGCAGCTCGTTGCCTGTCGGCTCGTCCAGCATTACCTCTTCGCCGTTCTCGTTGATCAGCTTGTCGGTAAGTGGGTTAAAGCCAAGGTCGCCCGCAATGGCCAGCGCCGTTACAAGCTCCGGAGAACCAACGAACGCAAGTGTGTTAGGGTTACCGTCGGCACGCTTGGAGAAGTTACGGTTAAAGGAGTGCACGATGGTGTTGCGCTCTTCCTTCTCTGCACCTTCCCTGTCCCACATACCGATACACGGTCCGCAGGCATTGGCAAATACGGTAGCGCCGATCTTATCGAACGTATCGATAAAGCCGTCGCGCTCTATGGTATAACGCACCACTTCCGATCCCGGGGTAATGGTGAACTGTGCTTTGGTCTTAAGGTTTTTCTCAGCTACCTGCTTGGCAAGCGATGCCGAACGCGCGATATCCTCATAGGATGAGTTGGTACACGACCCGATAAGGCCAACCTGTACCTGCAAAGGCCAGTCGTTCTTAAGGGCTTCTTCCTTCATTTTAGAGATCGGTGTAGCAAGGTCCGGCGTGAAGGGCCCGTTAAGGTGCGGCTCCAGCTCAGAAAGGTTGATCTCGATCACCTGGTCAAAATACTCGTGCGGATTGGCATATACTTCGTCGTCACCTGTAAGGTACGGAGCGACAGCGTTGGCAGCATCGGCTACATCGGCACGGTTGGTGGCACGCAGGTAGCGGTCCATCGAATCGTCGTACCCAAAGGTAGACGTTGTTGCGCCTACCTCGGCACCCATGTTGCAAATGGTACCTTTTCCGGTACATGACATGGCTTTCGCGCCTTCGCCAAAATATTCTATTACAGCGCCGGTTCCGCCTTTTACGGTAAGGATGCCGGCTACTTTAAGGATAACGTCTTTAGGGGCGGTCCATCCTGATAATTTTCCTGTCAGGTGTATGCCTATCAGTTTCGGGAATTTAAGCTCCCATGCCATGCCGCTCATTACGTCAACGGCGTCGGCACCACCTACACCAATGGCAAGCATGCCAAGGCCACCCGCGTTAACAGTGTGGGAGTCGGTACCGATCATCATGCCGCCCGGGAACGCGTAGTTCTCAAGTACTACCTGGTGGATGATACCCGCACCCGGTTTCCAGAACCCGATGCCATATTTGTTGGATATCGATGAAAGGAAGTCGAAAACCTCGTTACTTTGCTCTTTGGCGCGCTTAAGGTCGGTTTTCGCGTCTACTTTTGCCTGTATAAGGTGGTCGCAGTGTACGGTTGTAGGTACGGCTACCTGTGCTTTTCCGGCGTGCATGAACTGAAGAAGGGCCATCTGTGCGGTGGCATCCTGGCAGGCTACCCTGTCCGGTGCGAAGTCCACATAGTCTTTACCCCTTGTAAATGTTTTGGATGGCGTTCCTTCCCAAAGATGGGAATATAAAATCTTTTCAGATAGCGTAAGCGGGCGCCCAACAAGCTCTCGTGCTTTGTCTACGCGCTCGGCCATGTTCGCATACGCCTTTTTGATCATTTCAATATCAAAAGCCATAGTAAGTATATTTGTTCGTTTGTAAAAGTCCGTAAATTTACGTAAACCTTTAGCAATTAAAAAATTTTTATCGTTTCTTTAGTTTCAGGGAATTATTATTTTTAAACATTCTATTTTACTGAATAAACCATAACAGATTTAAGAAAGAGCATCGATTTTTTAGGAATTCGTAAAATTTTGATTTTATATTGCCAAATTACAAATAAACACCTTAAAAAATAAAAAAAGCCACACTCTGCGATTCCGCAAAGGTGGCTTAAAGCTGTTATTTTATAAGTTAGTACGTTACTGTAAGTACGCTTTCTTCGTTATAATTTTCTTTCTCAGTAGCAAAACGATACACCATCATACCTGCCATTAACAACCCTGAACCGAAGATCCCCCATCCCACGAATTGCATCTTTAGTGCCTCTGCAGAAAGCTCACCAAATTGGGCAACTTCTGAGTTAGTAGCCAGTATCATGTAGGCCGAAATAAGCCCGAGTACCGCACCGTAAGTAATTCCGAGAATACGGTTTTTGTAAAACAACTGGAGGAACAAAAGCCAAACCAACAGTAGCGCGATGTAGTTGATAACGCCGCCGATAAAATAATTTTCAGCAGCCCAGAAAATCCCTAAACCCATAAAATAGATCTCGGGGATGAATTTTAGTATTTTTCTCATAATGTTTTTAGTTGCGTGATAAATATATAACTAATCATTTAGAACTTTTATTGCACAGCACATAATTTTTTCCACTTATTATTAACAATACAACAACTGTACCATAACAAACAATGAAAAATCCTTACTTTAAAGTTAACGAATTAACTCGCCGTCAGATGGTAAGGAAATGCTAAAAAAGTTTTTTGATGATCATCTCCTCGGTGATGCCCTCTGCATCAGCCTTGTAGTTTTTAATGATCCTGTGCCTTAGTATACCCGTAGCCACCGCCTGGACGTCCTCAATGTCGGGAGAGAACTTTCCATTAAGCGCAGCATGGGTCTTGGCAGCAAGGATCAGGTTTTGGGATGCCCTCGGGCCGGCTCCCCAATCGAGGTAATTATTTACATAGTCTGTAGCCAACGGATTGCCCGGCCTGGTCTTCCCAACCAGTGTTACCGCATACTCAATAACGTTATCAGCAACGGGTATCCTCCTTATGAGGTGCTGAAAATCGGTTATTTCCTGCGCAGTGAACAACGGCCTGATGGTCTCGCTGCGGTCGCCGGTCGTGCTCTTTACCACCTGCACCTCCTCTGCAAAAGTGGGATAATCCAGCTTGATAGCGAACATAAAACGGTCGAGCTGTGCTTCAGGCAAAGGATAGGTGCCTTCCTGCTCGATCGGGTTTTGGGTAGCAAGGACAAAGTACGGGAGTGATAGTTTGTGGTGATGGCCGGCAATGGTCACAGCTTTTTCCTGCATCGCCTCCAGCAGTGCGGCCTGTGTTTTTGGCGGCGTACGGTTGATCTCGTCAGCAAGGATGATGTTTGAGAATATGGGGCCCTTTATGAATTTGAACTGCCTGTTCTCATCTAGTATCTCACTTCCAAGGATATCACTCGGCATAAGGTCGGGAGTGAACTGGATACGCTTAAAGTCGAGGCCCAGTGCCTGTGAGATGGTGTTTACCATAAGTGTTTTTGCTAATCCGGGAACACCCACCAAAAGGGCATGCCCTCCTGCAAAGATGCTCAGCACGATCTGGCCTACCACTTCTTCCTGCCCTACTATTATTTTCGATATCTCCTGCTTAAGTTCTTTTTGCCTTGCGACCAGATTTTGAATAGCTGCTACGTCTGACATAGTATTGTATTGGATAAATTAAAGCTAAGGGGTTTCCTTAGCTTCAAACTTAATAAATATTTTGAGAGTTCACCTATACCTAACGGATAATAACCTTATTTTTTTACCCAATTGTTCACAAACGGAAAATTCTGGTACTCGGGGCTTATCTTGATATAAGTGTCTTTTATTTTTTGGTCGCTCCATTTTGCGATGGCTTTCTTTTGCTTCTCCCTCAGGGCAAGGTCTTTGATCCTTGTATAATCTTTCGCATAGTCAGCCGTATGTTGATCATACCTGTTCGCAACGGTATACAGCTTGTATGTCTTTTCACCACGCTGCCCTTCTACCAATATGGGCTGCGACACCTCGCCGTCCTTCAGGCTTTCCACATCACCATAGATCTCCGGCGGCAGTTTGGTCAGCTCAAAGCGGGTTTCAAGTGTCCTTGGGTTCATCAGGAGCCCGCCACTGTTGCGTGTTTCCTTATCTTCTGACTCCGAACGTGCGGCATCAGCAAATGTAATGGCGCCGCTCACAATGCGTTCCCTTATTTTCTCTATCTTTTCTTTTGCCTTCTTTACAGATTCCTGTGTAACTTTTGGCGACATTAATATGTGTCGCACATCAAGGTCCTGACCGCGTATCTTTTCTACATATATGATGTGAAAGCCGTATTCTGTCTCGAACGGTTCTGATATCTGCCCTTCATCCGTACTAAAGGCCGCGTCCTTAAATTCCTTTACCAATGGCGACTTCCGATTCACTTTGATAAAACCTCCACTTGGTACTGACGCTTTATCTTCTGAATACAGAACTGCCTTACTGTAAAAACTTGAGCCGTCCAACACTTCTTTTTTTATCTGCTTCAGCCGGTCTATGACGATCTGCTTTTCAGCTTGAGAGACTTCGGGCTTTACTACGATCTGCGCTACTTCCATCTCAGCACCGAATACAGGAAGGTCTTCTTTCTTAAACTGCGCAAAATACTGCCTTACTTCTTCAGGTGTGATCTCTACGTCCTCCATTATCTTTTTCTGCATCTGCTCGGTAAGCTTCTGGTTCTTTATCAGTTCCGAAAGCTCCGCCTTGAAGGTCTCAATATTCTTCTTCTTGAAGTATTTAACCATTTTATCTTCCGAACCTATCTGCTCCACAAAAAAGTCGATCTGCTTGTTCATTGTCTCATTCACCTCTGCATCGGTCACAATGATACTATCCTGTATCGCATGGTGCGCATACAATTTATCTTCCATCAGCTTGCCCAGCAGTTCCCCGCGCGGAATGTCCTTAACCGGCATATTCTGTGCCTGCATCTCCCGGTACATAAGGTCTATATCCGACTCCAACACTACAAAATCACCTACTACAGCCACTACACCATCTACCTTACTCCTCCCTTTCGGGATCGACGGCTTTATGGTATCCTTTGGCTGTTCCGGTATTATTTCCTGCGCCCGGGCCGTTATGCCCATGATCGCAAAAACAATGAACAGTGCCAGCCTGTTACTTATAAACTTCATACTTCTTGTCTTTGATCGCATCATCCGTTATGTCTTTTTCGAACTTTTTTATTAACTCCAGCTTCCTGTTATTTATTATCAATTGCTCCAGCGTCGGCCTTATATATTCAAAAGGGGCTACCTGGTTCTTGTCTATTACCCGCGATACTTTTACCAAATATACATCCGTAGGATCCGGGTACTGGTAGCTTACCCCGCTGCTGATGTACTTGTCCCTGTTGTCAGGCGTAATGAACGGCAATTTACTGTATACCTGGTTCATATCTACCCAGGTAGTATCATTAAAGGCGTAGCTTTTAAACTGTATCGCCATGTCATTTAACGCCTTCAGGTCCTTTTTATTGCCACTGCCAAATTTACTTCTTACCACAGCCAACTTCGGGTGCTCTTTGTCCATCCGTATATACCTGAGCCTCACTAATGTTCCTGTTGTCCTGAAATTATCTTTATTGGCATTATAATATTTCACGACTTCGTCTTGTGTCACCACAGTATCGACATTACTTTTTACCAACTCCTCAATATAGGCCTTTGTATAAAGGTCTACTTTATACTGCCGGACCAGCTCATCATATTCCGACTGCTTTTCCTTGCTCAGGTTTACCTGCGCGCCACTGTAAAGCAGTTTTTGCGAAGCCCAGCGATCGATATAGCTTTTTACAATGGCAATGCTGTCTTCTTTGGAAGTACCCGGAGGTACGATACCCTTCAGGTCATCTCTATACAGGTAAGCATCGCCCACCCTGGCCACTGCCTGCGGCTTTTGCCCCGCTCCGCCATCATTGCAGGAAACGGCAGCAAGTGCTACTAACGACAGCAAGCCCTGTTTTATCATTTTTGCTTAACCTCTTTCTTTACTTTTTCAAATGTATCCTGGTTCACCTTTATGGTGAACTCCTTTTTAAGTTCACTTACCCAATTAGCCTCAAGGTACTGCTGATAATCGTTGATCACACGTCCCTTGGCCTCATCGAGTGTTTTTGCCCCGGCCGGCAGCATCTTGCTTATCTTTACCACATAGTAGTAGTTACCTTCATGGATAATATCAGAAATACCCGTTTTCCAGGCGGCCTGTTTTGGCAATGCATCGCTGCCCTGCTCAAAAGTGCCCGACTTCTCTATGATATTCACTTTCTTATCCACATTCAGCTTATCTTTAATAAAGGCAGCATCCTTGCCCTGAGCCAAAAGTTCTTTCGCCTGTTTTACCATTTTCTCGTCTGTAGAAGAATACACATCAGCCTCTACCCTGTCTTTCCATTGATAGTTCGCTTTGTTCATATCATAGAATTTCTGCAGGCCTATCGTATCGTTTTTGGCTTTCTCCCAAATTTCTTTTTCCATAAGGTCAAAAAGCAGCAACCCATCGCGGTACTCTTCCATTACAATGGCAAACTCCGGGAACTCCTTCTCAAGGTTGTCGTTATAATAAACGTTCAGCTGATCATCAGTAAAGGCATCGAACATCACATCAGCAAGCCTTGAAACAGGCTTGACCGTAGGGACTTCCCTCAGCTGGCCTGATATATATTCCAGGAATGTTTTAGCATCCACTTTCCTGTCATTATTGATGACTAATACGGTTTTTGCCTTATAAGCCTCAAGGTTCGCTGGAAGCTTCCATCCTCCGGTATAAATACTGTCGCTAATAGCTTTTACTGCGAATTCATATCCGGCATTATCTTTTTTAACAGTGTATTTTTTCTTAAGCTTTTTGGTAAGCGATTCTGTAATAAGCTTAGAGCGGTCATCCCTGCGTATCCTGTTCTCAAAATCAGGCTGTACTTCTTCCAGTGTCTTCATTGGGTGTTTCTCGATCAGCTTCACTATATGCCAGCCAAATGCGCTCTCGAACGGCTGCGAGATCTCACCCGGCTTCTTTAGGCCGAAGGCATTGTCTTCAAAGACCGTAGAGCTCAATTCACCCGAGCTGAACCTGTTGAGCTGCCCGCCGCCTGCCGCGGTCGACTTATCCTGAGAGAATTGCTTTGCCAGTGCGGCAAAGTCCTCTCCCTGCTGTAGCTTTTGGTAAATTTCGTTGATCGTGGTCTTTGCCTTTGCTGCCTCTTCAGGGTTATCCTTCTTCGGCTTCATGATCATGATATGCGCGACCGTAATGTCACCCCTGTTATCCCTTACCTCATTTACCTTGATAAGATGGTAGCCAAAACGGGTCCTTACCGGCTGCGACACTTGTCCTTTTGGGGTATTATAAGCGCCCGACTCAAACGGGTACACCATCCTGAAAACGCTAAAGTAGCCCAGGCTGCCGTTATTTTCCTTTGCAGAAGGATCTTCGGAATACTGCACTGCCAGTTTGCCAAAATCCTCTCCTGCCATGATCTTCTTACGAACGTCCATTGCCTTATTGTATGCTTTTAGCGTATCGGCAGGCGATGCATTCTCGTCAGCAAGGAAAAGTATGTGCGATGCATTTATCTCCTTTCTGGAGCGCTGGAAGGCCTCATCAATAAGCGCCTTGGTCACTTTGCTGTCGGTAAGGTAATTTTTGGAGAGCTGTGTGCGATAGCTTTTCAGTTCACCCTGGTATTTTTTCCCATCCTGCAGCCCCAGTTTGTTGGCTTTGTTCACTTTTAGTTTATAGCCAATGAACAGGTCCAGGTAATTGTCAAGGTCTTTTTGGGAATCGTCTTTTACAAGGTCGAGGTTTTTGTTGTAAACCCTTATGAATTCGTCCGTATAATAAGGCTTATCATTGATGGTGAAAAGGACTTCTTTTTTATTATCACCCGAAGTTCCTTTTGAAGATTTGCACCCCGTAACAGCCACAGCCGTAAGCAACAGGCCTGCAAGAACATGTTTTAATTTCATTATAACTGCAATTTATAATATAGTACCGTTAGTAAACGCATGGTCAGCCCAAAAAGTATACCCACTTTTTGCGACCAACAAAAGTAACAATTCACGAACATTAAACAAGGATATATTTTCAATTATAGGGTATTATTCAATTTTATTGTCTATATTTATAGGTACGAAAAAAGTATCCGCCCTATAATCCGATCCGCTATGAAGAATATCTTTACTTTCCTTGCTGCCATCAGCCTGCTACTTGCCGGCCCCGGACATGAAACGGACGACTCCTTTTATTAGTGTAACCCATTAAAGATAAAAAGCCCAAAGGTGCGGAACCTTTGGGCTTTTTGTTGTTAATCAAATTCCGAAGTGAAGAACAGCTTAACGCTCGGGTATTTGGATTGTGTCATTTGGACTGAGAATTCAGAATCGGCAAGGAATACCAGCTGCCCGAATTTATCTTTTGCCAAAAACTTCTGCTTGATGCGCTTGAATTCGGCAAACTCTTCGTTCTTAGGGTCGTCCGGTTTTACCCAGCACGCTTTGTAGGCGGGGAAGTTCTCGTACGAACATTTCGCGCCATATTCGTGCTCCAGGCGGTACTGGATAACTTCATATTGCAGCGCACCCACGGTACCGATGACCTTACGGCCGTTCATTTCGAGGGTAAATAGCTGTGCCACACCTTCGTCCATCAGCTGGTCAACACCCTTTTCGAGCTGCTTGGCCTTCATCGGGTCGGCATTGTTGATGTAGCGGAAATGCTCCGGCGAGAAGCTCGGGATGCCCTTAAAGCTCATGTTCTCGCCCTCGGTAAGCGTATCGCCAATCTTGAAGTTGCCCGTATCGTGCAGGCCGACGATATCGCCGGGGTACGACACATCCACAATTTCTTTCTTCTCGGCAAAGAACGCATTGGGGCTTGAGAATTTCAGGTTTTTGTTATGGCGTACGTGCAGGTACGGTTTGTTGCGCTCGAACTTGCCCGACACGATCTTTACGAACGCGATGCGGTCGCGGTGCTTCGGGTCCATGTTGGCGTGTATCTTGAATACGAAGCCTGCAAACTTATCCTCATACGGGTCAACAGTCCGGGAGTCGCTGTCCTTCGGCCTTGGCGAAGGCGCGATCTCGATGAAGCAGTCCAACAGTTCGCGCACCCCAAAGTTGTTTAAGGCCGAACCGAAGAAGACCGGTTGCAGTTTGCCATCAAGGTAAGCCTGGCGGTCGAATGCCGGATACACCTCGTCGATAAGCTCCAGTTCCTCGCGCAGCTTTACGGCCGGCTTGGCGCCGATTATGTTGTCGAGTTCCGGGTTGTTGATGTCTGAAAACGCGATGGTTTCTTCTATGTTCTTACGGCTGTCGCCGCTAAAGAGGTTGATGTTCTTTTCCCAGATGTTGTAGATGCCCTGGAAGTCGTAGCCCATCCCGATTGGGAAGCTGAGGGGCGTTACGGTAAGGCCGAGCTTTTGCTCCACCTCGTCCATCAGGTCGAACGCATCCTTACCCTCACGGTCGAGCTTATTAATGAAAACCAGCATCGGGATGTTGCGCATGCGGCACACCTGTACGAGTTTTTCGGTTTGTTCCTCGACCCCTTTCGCCACGTCGATAACCACGATAACGCTGTCTACCGCGGTAAGGGTACGGAAGGTATCCTCTGCAAAGTCCTTGTGGCCGGGCGTATCGAGGATGTTGATCTTCTTATCCTTGTAATTGAAAGCAAGCACCGATGTCGCCACCGAGATCCCCCTCTGGCGCTCGATCTCCATGAAGTCGGACGTTGCGCCCTTCTTGATCTTATTGCTCTTTACGGCGCCGGCTTCCTGTATCGCGCCCCCAAAAAGGAGCAGCTTTTCGGTTAGCGTGGTCTTACCCGCATCGGGGTGGGATATAATGCCGAAGGTGCGCCTTCTTTCAATTTCCTCTGTAAAGTTCATGGATATGCTTTTTATAAAACCGTGCAAAAATAGGGTTTATATTTTGGAAAACATAGTTTTGGGGAAATTGGAATTAATTTATAAGACAAGTTCGCATAGGACATTAAATTAGGTAACGACACCCATTTTACACCGAAGGTTCGACATAAGAGGCATTTTGTGAAAAATTATTTTTGTTAATATACTGAAGTAATTTTCCGTACTCATTTCTTAAATCGCCGATTCTTGTTTCGTCTGTCTCTTTTTTGGCGGCATCTGCTAACTCTTTCAATTTCTCTTTAAAAGTCATAAGTTTTTAGTTTTTTACTAAAAGTAATAAAAAGCCAGTTTCTCCGACTGGCCTTTTGTTTATAATATTGTTGAAAAGTCGTAATTTTTCAACTAACATTTTGATTATGAATAATTAAATTTGTTATACCCGCCAAAAGAATTTAAAACAGCCCCCGCATTTTTAAATTCAAAAAATTATTACTAATTCTAATTTTTTAAACAAAAATGGAAGATTTATTTCAAAGGTCTATAGAAAAGGCCAAGACCCTTATTGAAAATAGTCCAACAGAGACTTTACTAACGGAAAAGTTTTTTAAAGAAGTTTTTTCGGTAATTAAACTTACTGCACCTAAAATCAACAAAAGCGAAATTACCACTTCAATTGGAAGTGAAACATTTTCTTTTAACAATGTTCCAACGGGTGTTGGTAGCGTTAATATAGGAGAACCAACAGACTACGCTTTATTTGGTATCTCTATTGAAGGAGATATTGAAATTTTTAAAAAAAGGTTCGGCATTTTCCTTTCGAAAAATTATAAAACTGCTTTCATTAATAATGGAGTGTTATACATAAAAGAATATTCAATCACATCTCTTTTAAATAATGATGGTGCTATAAATAATGTCAAAACGTCAGCAATACAGAAAATAAATGGAATTGAAGCCGCTTTAACAGAACTTGCAGGAGACTTTGATGCTTTTAATGCTTCTCTTGCAGATAAGATAAAGAATTTGTCCGCTGCTGAAGTTGATAAGAGAAAGCTGAAGGATGAAACCCTTGATAAACTAAAACTGTTTTAAAAGAAAAGCCTCAATTAATTGCGGCTTGTTTTTATAGGGTAATAAGTTATGCTTCCCCGCGCTGGTGCGAGCGTTCAGCTTGTACACAAACTATTAAAACATTCTTAGGAAAGATTGAGATTGCTTCGTCGTGCCTCCTCGCAAAGACTCAAACGTACTACGTGTGTTATTGCTCAAAGAGAAATCCTTGTCAATCTGTAATTTGTGATCTGTTGTGTAATAAGCAAGGATTTAAAATTATAGCGAGTCTAATATTTTCTGGAGTCTGGGTTTAAACTTTCGTTTGACTTTTGATGACCCGATAAAACAAAGTAAAATGTTCTCGAAAATCTCTTTTTTAATTTGACCTTTAAATTCATAATCGACACCATCTACATTATAGTCCAATTGTAAAGCATTTGCACTCCAGTCACCTATCCATTCACCATACAAATGTGTGTCCAGTGGGAAGAAAAATTGAGTTGCTTCATCTGTGACCACTTCACCCTGCAAAAACCGATAACAATTGAACTGGCTATTTTCACAGCTAATGCATCCTGATTGATTTTTTTCCAAATGACCCGGTACTGATGTAGGAAGGGTTAATAGAAGCCTGTCATTAACGCTGTCAGTAAGGACAATCAGGTACTTGTCCCTAATGTTTCCATTATCAAACTGAAAATTTGGAATGTAATATAAATCCGCAACGTTAAGCCTCATTTTAGCTATATTTTTTATCTGCACTTTTTATGTCGAAAAAGCCAGCGTACATTTCAAGCTTGTGTTTATCTCCACTAATCAGGTTCGAAAAATCTATTTCATAATCACTTGTGGTTTGTAAGTGATTATCAAATTTTTCCTTTAATCCATGCTCAGTCGCGATGAAATCCCAAAGACCTCCTTTTTTATGTGTAAGCTCACTCAAATGGCCTGCGGTATGATGGCCTAAAGACTGAATGACTTTATCCATCAGGGATAGGTCATAATCTGAAAACTCGCCATCATCAAAATCTTTTTTCGCCTCAACTAAAGTTGTTCCATCATCATAAGAAGTACTAATATAATCGCTCAAAAGATCAGGCTGATTTGATAATTCACTGAATACTGTCTGATCTACAGGGCCAAGTTTCCAGACTTTCCATTTCAATCCAAAAAATGGTACACCACTGTCAATTACCGATTTTTCCTCCAGAAAATACAGCAATTTTAAAACCTTGGTTTTTGGGCATGCGCCTAACTTCTCGGTAATGTATATTATAGCATTACCCATTCTGTCGATTTCCTGTTTAGTGAATCCTTTATTAGATAATGTATTAAAGAAACCGTAGTTCATAAAGTGTTTGTGGGTTATAGTATTGCAAATGTACATATTAATTGTTAATACAGCAAAATTATTAAGTAAAAAATCAAAGCAAATTGATTATTTTCTTATACAATTATGTGAATTGGAATATAATGTTGATAGAAATGGCTCAACAGTATTGTTAAAAGTCGTGTCATCTCGTAATCCGCATCCCAATCCTCACACATTATACATTTTATAACCAATCCTTTCCCACATATCCCTGAAAACACTATTTTTACAGCTACAGTTTTTAATTGCTAAGAAAAAGTGTATCAACCAACAAACTCCAATCCCCTGATAACGAAGCTGGCGCGATGGCTGCCGGTACTCCTTATATTTAATGTAGTGCATATGTGGGCGCAACAGGATCCGCAGTATACGCAGTACATGTACAATACTCTTACGGTGAATCCCGGCTATACGGGCTCGACCGGCAACCTCGAAGCTACCCTGCAGCACCGCACGCAGTGGGTTGGCATTGACGGCGCGCCGCAAACACAGGCCTTTACCGTCCATGCGCCCATGCTTGCCGATAATGTCGGGCTGGGGCTGAGCGTGGTCAACGACAGGCTTGGGCCATCCAACGAAACGTTTGTGAATGGTAACTTCTCTTATACACTGCCTTTGGGGGCGGATACCAAACTTGCTTTCGGGCTTCGTGCCGGCGCCAGGATGCTCAACATCGACTGGTCCAAAGGGCGGTACTACCAGGAGGGCGACCCGCTCCTTAATACAAACATCAATAATAAGATAAACCCTACCATAGGATCGGGGATCTATGTATACGACGAGAAATGGTACGCCGGTGTTTCGGTGCCGAACTTTTTGCGGTCGGATTATTATGACGACGTGCAGGAGGCTACGGTGTCGGACCGGCTGCACTATTACGTGATGGGCGGTTATGTTTTCGACCTGACGGACGACCTGAAATTCAAGCCTGCTGTATTGGGCAAAATTGTGTCGGGTTCGCCGCTCATTGTAGATGCCTCAGCCAACTTCCTGATACAAAATACGGTAACGCTCGGTGCTTCTTACCGTTGGGACGATTCGGTGAGCGCGCTGGCCGGCTTCCAGATCACGAAGAGCATCTTTGCAGGGTATTCGTACGACTACTCGGTTACGGAATTGAACAAATACAACGACGGTTCGCACGAGATCATCCTGAGGTTCCAGTTGGTGCCGTCGGGTTCGCGCATCAAATCGCCGAGGTTCTTCTAAAATGCAGATCATGAAAAGAACATTATTCTTACTGGCTTTCCTTTTTTGCATGACACAGGGCTTTGCGCAAAAGCTACTGAAAGCCGACCGAAAATATGCTGCCTTCGAATATACCGAAGCCGCAAAATTATATGAAGCATATTTGGCAGATGCCAAAAAACCGAAACCCGAGGTAGTTGCCAAAGCTGCCGACTCCTATTATTACATCAACAACATGGGCAGTGCGCTGCGGTGGTACTCCAAACTCTACGAACTGCAAGGAGACAAAATGAGCGACAGGCACTTCCACCGCTACCTTTTGGCCCTGCGTGCCGAAGAAAAATATGACATTGCCGATGAACTCCAGTTTAGCCGAATGGATGCAAAGGGCGACATGAACGGCATACGCCGGATGATGCACCAAAAAGCGAATTTCTTCGATTATAAGAATGGGCTTACCAACCACGCAAAATATAATATCACCAACCTGGCGGTAAATTCCAACAAAGCCGATTTTGGTGTGGCATGGTATGGTGACAAGGTCGTGTATGCCTCGAGCCGGGATACGGTAGGCAAAAAGACCTATTCGTGGAACGACCAGCCGTACCTTGTTTTATATGAGGCAAAAAGCGATACCGTAACGGGAGCGTTCTCAAAGGATAAAAAGTTTCTACAAAAAGCCCAAACTACCTATCACAACGCTGCGGCTACTCTTTCGCCCGACCTCAAAACGGTATACTTCAGCGTGAACAATGTAAAGAAAGGCAACAAGCTGGTGGACGACGAAAAAGGGACGAACAACATACAAATAGTAAAAGGCACCATAAAGGGCGACAAGCTCGAAAAACAGGAGAAGCTACCGTTTTGCAGTGAAGATTATTCGGTGGGGCACCCCGCGCTGAGTGCCGATGGCAAGTACATGTTTTTTGTGTCGGACATGCCGGGCGGGTATGGCGAAACGGATCTTTACTATGTGGAAATTTACAGCGACGGTACTTTTGGCACGCCGGTAAATGCCGGGCCGGACATCAATACCATAGGGAGGGAGATGTTCCCTTATGTGCAGGGCGATACACTCTATTTTTCTTCTGATGCGCATTACGGCCTGGGCGGCCTGGATGTGTTCTCTGTAAAAATCGGCAAGGACATGGAGTTCGCTTTCCCACTGAATATGGGTGAGCCCATCAACAGCAATGGCGATGATTTTGGGTTTATCATCAACGAAAGAGGAACCTCGGGTTACTTGTCATCCAACCGCAAAGGCGGCAAGGGCGACGATGATATTTATTTCTTTAAACAGGAGAAGGCCAAACCTTGCCAGTTTACCATAACAGGAACGGTACGCAACAAAAAAGACGGGCTTCCGCTTGCGAATGCGCAGGTGAACGGTTTTGCGGGAGAATCGGAATTTAATGTCATTAGTGGACCGGATGGCAAATACAGCTTCACTGCTTCGTGCAGCCTGAAGCTCCATCTTAAAGCTACACTCGAGGGATATTCTAGTGATGAGAAGGACGTGGAGACCGGTAAAGTAACCGGCGAGCTGAAAAATGTAGATTTTGTTTTAGGCAAATATGAAGAACTGGTACGTATTGAGGATAATGTAGAGAAGATCGATATCAACCCTATTTACTTTGACTTCGACCAATACTACGTTACCCCACAGGGTGCGGCCGAACTCGACAAGGTAGTGTATGTGATGCAGCACTTCCCTGACATTATCATCAAGATAGAGTCGCATACGGACTCGAGGGGCAAGGACGACTATAATATGCGCCTTTCGGATGACAGGGCCAAGTCGACCTATAGTTACATTATGGCTAAAGGCATCGACCCAAAACGCATCGAAAGCGTACACGGCTATGGCGAAAGCCGCCTGCGCAATAAATGCAGTAATGATGTGGAGTGTACCGAAGAGGAGCACCAGCTAAACCGCCGCAGTGACTTTATCATCGTAAAAAAATAATCGTACACACCAGGCTATTATTAAAAATGTTCGTGATCCGGCACTTGCCGGATCGCGAACATTTTTATCTTACATGTCCAATTCACTATTGTTATGCAGAATTTGGAGTGGCATACGGATCACATCATCCTAAACACTAAACTGGCATAAATTTTCTTTCATTTTTTACAAAGTCGCGAAAATTCTACACAACAACCACCTATACATATTCGCGATCCAAGCATAAATATTTGATTTTAAATATTGTATAAAAACCACTGTCTATACTTTGTCTATGTACGATTTGGCAGGAATTTTAAGAATTATTTAACAAATAATCTTATCTTAACACCTCCAAAAAATACGTCTGAATAACCCGCATGAAATACATTATTATCAAGGGATCTAAGGGTTCCGGAAAAACAGCGACTGTAAGAGACATTTGCAAACGGCTGAACCCTTCAACTGTAAAACAGCTTAGCTTTGAAACATCCGGAAAGCCGGTATTGCGCCCGATGGCGATAACTGATCTTGACAAGGACAATTACATCTTAAAAGTAAAAAAAAGGATAATACTTGTTGTAGCCTGTGCCCCCACAGAACAGCGAAAAAAAATATCAGATATCGTTGCGGCGATACACAGCCTTGACATTTTTCCGGAGATGGCAATAATAGCGATGTGCGGAATTGAAAAGCTTAAGGATTTTGCTACCGCCAAAGAACTCGAAAAGCTTGGTGAATGCATACATGAAACAAAAATATGGAGGATACCCTCCAACCAATACCATAAAACTGAAGAATGGGACACCAGAATATCCAGCCTTACTAGTCTTGCCCTCAAAAACATGTAATGATATCCTGTAAAAAAGGGCCCTGCCATAAGCAGGGCCTTTTTTGCGGCAAATAACCAATAGAAAGAGGGCTCCGTGTAGGGAGCCCTTCATTCACAAAAACAATTAATAACCTATCGCTTAATTACTTTTATTGTTGCGGAAGTATCGCCTGCGGCAACCTTCACGATATAATTTCCTGCGGCAAGCGATGACATATCCACCTGTGCTTTGGCAGTATTGAATTCTTCCGAAAGTACCGACTGGCCCAGAAGGTTATATACTACTACCGATGAGATCATTTCATTATAAGAAAGGTTCAGCATATCATTTACCGGATTAGGGAAGATGGACAGGCTTGTTTTATCAAACCCTCCTGTGCCCATTACCTCTTCAACGGTAATGGCAAGAGCTTCACTACTGCATTCGCCCTGTGTAGCGACAGCGTAGTAAATGGTACCATCAACCAATATTGTGGTTTCAGGCAACTCTTCAGTAAGCTGTTCATTCGCATACCATACGATATCCTCACCTTCTGCCTCAAGATCGGCCAGGGTCTCACCTGCTTCAAATTCCTGTATAGCCTCACCTTCCACACCTTCAACTTCTGTTACTGTGACCATAACCCCTGTCCTCGCGCTTTCGCAGCCGTTAACCGTTTGCGTCACATAATATAATCCTGTTTCTACAGCCACTGTACCTTCAATAGCTTCGCCGCCAGTCGCAGTTTCATACCATGCAAGGCCTGCGCCTGCAGCGATAAGTTCACTCGCAGTAGCATCGTTACAGAAGTTCATGTTCGATACTTCGGGAGTAGCAGGTACTGTGTTCACGGTTACGGCAACCATTGTCCTTGTACCTTCACAACCGTTAAGCGTTTGCGATGCATAGTAGCTTCCTGTTGCAAGCGGCGTATTTCCGGCAAGGGCAGTATCGTCGATTTCGGCAGCGTACCATTGGATATTTTCTCCTGCAGTTACCATCAGCTGGCTCACGATACCGCTACCGCAGAAAGACTGCGCTACAGCGACCGGAGCGGCCGGGATGGCATTCACTGTAACTTCAACAGCTGTCCTTACAGCGCTTTCGCAGCCGTTCATTGTTTGCGATACATAGTAAGTACCTGTAGCAAGCGTTGCAGTACCTTCCAGAACAGAACCTCCGGTTGCAACATCATACCATTGTGGGGCAATACCGGCAGTAGCCAGTTGGCTAACTGTAGCAGCACCACAAAAACTCTGGTCGGCAGCGGCCGGCGCAGGGGTATTGTTCAGCTGGACAGCTACGGCCGACCTTAGCGTACTCTCACATCCGTCTACCGTTTGCGAAGCATAATAAAGCGAGGTACCCACCGCAATGGCAGTAGTTTCGGCAAGCGCAGTACCACCCGCAGGGGCCGTATACCATAGTATCCCTGTTCCTGTAGTATCAAGGTCGGCAATAGTAGCCGCTGTACAAAAAGTTTGCACATTATCTACAGCCGGTGCAGCAGGAATAGCGTTAACTGTTACTGCTACCGATGTTCTTGGGCTTTCGCAGCCGTTCATTGTTTGCGACACATAGTAAGTACCCGTTGTTATGGCAGCAGTTTCGTCAAGTTCAGCACCACCAGTTTCGGCAGCATACCATTTTGTGGCTTCGCCTGTAGTCACCATTAATGCTGCAACAGTGGTAGGGCCACAGAATGCCTGGGCTGAAGCTACAGGTGCTGCAGGTATTGGGTTCACAGTTACAGCTACGGCTGTTCTTGGGCCTTCACAGTCTGTTACTGTTTGCGATACGTAATATGTGGCAGTTGCCAATGCTTCGGTACCGGCAAGTTCGGCTCCGCCAGTTTCAGCAGTATACCATTTTGGAGAAGCACCTGTTGTTACAACAAGCTGGCTAACTGTAGAAGGGCCACAGAATAATTGTGGTGCCGCGATCGGGGCGGCTGGCAGTGGCGTAACTGTTACAGCAACGGGAGTTCTTCCGCTTTCGCATTCGCCAATGCTTTGCGAAGCATAATACGTTTGTGCCGTAAGCACTTCTGTAGCAGTAAGGGCAGTACCACCTGTAAGAGTAGTATACCATTTTATATTAGTACCTGTTGTTGACTGAAGGCTTGCTACTGTAGTACCGTTACAAACTGTTTGTGCAGGAGGGGCTGTTGGCAGGTCAACTATCACGACTTCTACCTCAAGAGGCATGGCAGTATTATTCATCGTATCAACAAGTGCTATCTCAAAAGTGATCGAACCATAGCTAACTCCGGCTGTAGGGTCAAATCTTACATAAACCGTTTGGTCCGCGCCTTCAAGAACATTGCCTATCTGGAAAGAGCCGTCAACAAAAGTACCCGTTGCACTTCCGCTAAAGCTGATGCCTTCAAGCGCCGCGCCATCAGGGCCGCTTATCACTACTGTACCCGTGCCCATTCCTGTACCGCTTAGGTTGGTCGCGTCAAATGTAATTGAACCTATCGCGCCGTTAGGGTCAGTGCTAAGGCAGGCAGGCTCAAAATCAATGGTATTGCTTATCAATGTAAGTGTTGTAGGCCCTGTAAGCGCATTTGTCGTGCCTTGACCTGTAGCGCTCCATGGCGTTTGTATGCCCGCACCGTTCTGTGCTGAAACACTAAATGTGTAAGTAGTGCCCGGCTGTAGAGCATTTACACTGATAATCGCGCCCCATTGCGCGGCAGTGAGCCATACAGGAACAATTCCAACTGAGCTATCTGCGTTCACGTAGTCATTTTCATATCCGCCACCCTCTATAACAATAGCATAAAGTGTGTTGGCAGGGTTTCCATTTATATCAAGTGCAATATTGAGGCTGAATATCCCCGGGTCGCTGACAGCCGGTGCTCCGGGAGTATTGGCGTGTGTCCAGAATGAATATTCCGCACCATAAGATGTTCCTGTGCTATTAGTTGCGTAAGCCCTGTAATAATATTGCGTATTAGGAGAAAGGCCTGCAAGGCTGCTTGTAAATGTTCCGGCTCCCGTACCATTTGCAGTCGAAGATGACGCTATTGTTGGGTTTGGGGTGGTTGCCCATACCACACCACGCGCCGTAACAGTATCATTTCCGGTATTCGTCACATTTCCTCCGGATGCCGCGGTAGAAGCAGTTATTCCCGAAGTCAGAACTTCAGTTGTGACCACGGTCGCGGGAAGAGGGTTAAGAGTGGTTACATCGATCACATTAGAACTTGCAGAAGTCTGTGCTCCAATTTCCGCACGGACCCTGTAATAGTAATCAACATCAGGCTGGATACCTAAATGAACAAAATGAGACAGCCCGGTAACGGCAATATTGTCATAATCTTCAAGCAAGTTGGCAAATGCCGCATCGGTAGCTACGTCAAGCCTGTAGCCCGTTGCACCTGTCACACTGTTCCAGTTAGCCGTAAATCCTGATGCCAAAATATTCGTAGCCGCTGTTGCCACTGGTGTTGGAGGGGCATTTAAAGCTACGTTTCCGTTGAAGGTAAATTCATTTATGCTAAAGGTCCCACCCGCCGCACCGTTACCCCATCCATAAAGGCGGAATGTGATCGAGGTCGTTACATTGTCAAATGCGGCAGCGCCTAAATTGATCGTATAAGGACCCGACTGGCTGCCGTTGGCGGTTACGCTGCCTGTTACAATGTTAGCAGCATAGTTATCAAGGCTCGACCTTACAGCGTACGTATTGGCACCCGTATTAGATGATTGCAGGTACAATACAAGGTTGGTAAAGTCGATCTTATAGCCTGCGTTTGGAGTCAGGGTAAAGTAAAAATAATCGGTAGCATCAAATGTTGCAGACCAGCTGTTGGCGCTGTAACGGTTGCCTGCCGCAGCACCTACTATGCCCGGACCCCTGCCCACACCGCTTACGGTAATGTTGGCGTCTTTCACATCTCCTGAAGTAAATGGGTTTTGTGAACTCGGGGCACTGTCTGTGATGGGGTTGTTCCAAATGGATTGCCCCCACGATCGCCCGCCGACCAGCAAGACGATCAAAAGCAATCCCTGAATAAAGTTCTGCTGTAAAATTTTCATCATAATTTTTTTATTGGTTTTATCTTTCAAAAGCAACCAAAATTATGATTCCGAAGCCCTAAACAGGTTTCTTGTAGATAAAATAACCTTTAAGTTTTTGTTAATCAATTTCTTATCGGGTGTCTAAAATCTGTAAACCTGTACAGTATATGGGGTAAGCGTAAGGTATCTTCCGTCTTCAGGCAATTTTACGTTCGGTGTTCCTGAAAGCAGTTTCAGTCTGGCAAAGCTATAATCTTCGTACGGATCTATCAAAGCCTCCTGCGGCTCTGCTGAAAGATTGATCACTACAAGTATCTTTTCAAGATCATTTATCCTCATAAATGACAATACCTTGTCATTGCTATTAGGTACTGTTTTGTAGGCTCCCACAGCGAGCGCCGGATGGAGTTTCTTAAGCCTTATCAGTTGCTTATAATAATTCCAAAGCGAGTTGGGGTCCTTTTGCTGCTCCTCCAGCGAAATGCCATCATTGGGCTTCATATTGCGGTTGTCCCACCACGGGCCTGAACCCTTATACCATGCAGCCATACCGGGGCCGGTTTCTGCAGCATACCACTCAAATGCCTCACGGATGGGTATGTCGGTGCCGTCGGTCGGATGCTGCTCCCTCTTCCCTTTCATTCCGATCTCCTGTCCGTAATATATCGAAGGTATTCCTCCCATTAATATATTTAGCGCGGCGCCGATCTTCAGCTTCCCTATATTCATGTCCGGCAGCGAGGCAAAACGATTGGTGTCATGGTTCTCAATGAACACAACCTGGTGCTTGCCTTCCGCGTTGTACAAAAATGTGCTGTCGGCAGCCTTCTCTATCTTATTTTTATCAAATGCCCAGATCGCTTCCTTCAGCCTGAATGCGAACACCCTGTCCACATTGCCTTTGGTAAAATATTCATGTCCGTAAGAATTCCAGTCGGCCTGCTCCGCGACGATCTGCAATGCCGGGTTTACTTTTCGCAGATCGGTAAGGATGGGTGTCCAGAAATCCTTAAACAGATTGGTCAGCTTGTTGGCATTATCCAGGTTATCCATCATATGGTCCAGGCGGTAGCCGTCCACACCATCGCTAAAGTTGCCATCTCCATTGGGGTCGGCCCAATACTTAAGGACCTTCAGCGTATATTCCTTCACTTTTGGGTCTTTCATGTTAACCACAATGATCTGCTCCTTCAGGCTATCATAAGTGGTAAATTCGGGCACGTCCCAAAAATACCACGGCTTCTCATTGGCCTTGTCATTGTAATAAAGATACTTTGCATATTGCGACTTCGGATTCTTATACGAATCCTTAAACCACGGATGTTTACCCGTTACGTACTGCATTTCCACATCCTGGTAAAGCTTCATTTTGCGCTTGTGTACCTCAACAATAAGTTCACGGTATTCCTTAAACGTACCATACTCCTTGTCGATGGCCTCAAAATCGGTCGCGAAATAGTTATGGTAAAAATCGCTTTGGTATAAGGGTGTAAGCAATATCGTAGTCACGCCCAACTGCTGCAGGTAGTCAAGTTTTTGCTGCATGCCTTTCAGGTCGCCATGGCCATCGCCGTTACTGTCAAAAAAACTGCGCTGGAACACGTGGTACATCACCTCCTGTTGTGCAGAGGCATTAAGGGTAAAGAATATTGATAGTATAAGGATGAGCTTTTTTACCATGATTTTTTATTTAATTAGATACATACCCTTAATCCTTCTCAAGAGGGTAAGAGCTACACTCATGCCGATCAAAAGGACTGCGCGCAAGATAAGAGTAAGCACACGTGAGTGAAGCTAATCCCTCTCCTTTGGAAAGAGTTGGGCTGACGCTAAAACGTCACCTGCCGCAATACCGTCTTGTCCATCGGTACCAGTGTTACCGTTTCATTTTTTCCTGTCTTCGGGTTGTACAGCCTAGTCTCAAATATAAGGTTTTTCCCTTTTTGCTTTACCTTTTCACCCGCAAATTGATACACGACCAGATCTTCCGGGGTGTATTTCAGGTCGGCATAGCCCGGCAGGGGGAAGAATTTCGTTTTCGCCTCGTTACCTTTTATGGCATGTGCCAAAACCAGGGCGCCGTATGTAAAATAATGCTCCCCGTTGATGTCCTGCTGCACTTTTACCTCCGGCATAAATTCAACCGTCACGGCATCCTTGGCCTTCCAGTTTTTAGCGATGACGATAAAGCCGCCCTCCTCTTTATATTTAGCGCTGACCTTAAATTTCGTTACCCATTCCGGCTTGCGCACTTTCAGGACAAAATCCTTACCCGCACCCCCCACTTCAAAGGTAACTTTGTTGTCATGCGGATAGTTGGTGATTTCCTTTACAGAAACACCACCCATAACAACTGAGCTAGGCCCCAATAGTGAAGCCACCAAATTGCTGCCGTCCTTCAGCCACATATACTGAGCATAGTAGGGCGCTATCCGTCCCGCATTAGGCACGCAGCACACTGCCGCATCCTGGTGTACGGGCGAATATTTGTAACGCGTTTGGGTCTTTACCGAATTATCGCCATTAAGCCCGCCGGTCATTTCATACGAGTTGTCGCTTTTAAGGTAGGCAATGCAGCTTTGCTCCGGATGCCTGGCCCCTTGCGCCGCGTTGAAAAAGAGGGTCTCAATTTTATCGCCATAACCTTTGTCACCCGACTTCGCATACAAGCTTGCATAGCTGTGCAGCAATTCCTGTAGCGAGCAGTATTCGTAACCACGTCCTGTCGCGTCGGCTTTTTTGCCCGCGATCCATTCATCGCCTACCGGCCCGCCCGATGCTGTGGTGGTTTGCCTTATCTTTTCTTCAAAGTTATCAACTGCTTTTTTCAGGTCAGGATTGCCCGAAGTTTGGTACGCGGCCGCCAATGAACGTAAGTGCTCATAGGTATGTACCCCATGGCCGGTTAACATCCTTTGGATATCCATGAGTTTTTTGTATTGCGCATCCTCATTCAGTTCATGCGTCGAAAAGTCTTTATACAGGAAAAGCGCATAATCAAGGTACTTTTGCTCTTTCGTGATGTAATACAGTTGTTCCAGTACATCGGTAAAGGTCAGTCCGTGCGACAGCCCGCCCACATTCGGGTTAACCGAATAAAAAGGCTTCGAGCCGTCTATGGGCCAATTCACCATCACGTTATCCACTGCCTTTTTCACGGCATCCAGCACTTCCGGTTTGTCAGTATGTTCATACCACGCCAGCAGGCCTCGCAGCACCGTGGCTTTCGCCCAAAGTTCGCCGTTCTCGTTATCGAATTTATAACGAAGTTCTTCATCATAAATGCCGAGGTACCCATCCTTGTCCTGCGTGCTCATAATGCGCCGTACGTATTTCCCGATCCGTTCCAGATGCACTTTGTCATTGGCCAAAATGGCACTGCGTATATACCCGTCCCACCAGTTGCTTTGGGTCTCGCTGTTCCACCACAGGAACTGCACCTGCCAGTCGCCCTCGTTATCGCCAAGCGCGCCCACATCCTTGCTTTTTACCTTTTTGGTCAGCCTGTCCTTCCCGTAAATGTCATCCTTTTGGATAAGGTCGGGTACCAGCTCGTCCAGATGCCCTGTGTATCCGTCAAGGTTATCCTGCATCTGCTCCTTTATCCACCCTTGCGGCATCACATCGCCGAATGGCAGGATAGTATAGGCCTCCGGCAGTGTTTTTATTTTATTGAATGGGCTGCCCTGAGCCATTGCGCCCAAAGCGGTAAGAAATATGAACCCCGCCGTTAATAGCTTATAAATATATCTTTTCATCAGTTCAGGTTTATTTTTAGGTAGTCCTTCATTTTTGCATTGATGTTCCATCGGTCGCCAAGAGGTTCTCCTGTAAATGGCATGGCTGGCATGTAGGGCGCTGGGCCGAATTCCGGGGTTACCGTCAGTTTCGTTTCGCCTTTCTCCGTTTTGTAATGCCTGATGTCCTTCCACCACGAAAGGAAGCAATCCAGGTGGTGGTGCCACTCGGGCGCAAACGGGTCGGCTACCTGCGGCCCCTGCGGATGGCCTATCCGCGCATGGATGTGCCCAATATGCGGCAGCACTTTTTCCAGCACATGCCCCTGCCCTTCCAACATGCTCTCCGAAACGTTGCACCAGTGCGAGTAGTCAGCCACCAGTTCCATTTGCGGAAAGCGCTCCAGGTACGGCAGCAGCGATGGCCCATGAAAGCTGAACCTGCCCCTGTGTGTTTCGTGTAGTATCCTCACATTATTCTTTTCAGCAAAATCTTCAATGGCTTCGATCACTTTGCAATTTTCTTCAAACGAGTAATAATCTTTCCCAGTATGCGAATTGATGGCATCGGGCTGTAATTCCGCCAGTGTTTCCAACCGTTTCAGTACCCGTCCGATATGCTCTTCCACGGTTTCCTTTTTTCCTTCGGGAACGCATTGCGCTATAAATGCGAAACCGGGGCATGTTTCCCTCACCCCGGACAATCGATCATTGAATTCCTGTATGAATGTCCTGTCGTCGGGCATATTGATCTCTACTCCATCGTAGCCTTCGTTCAGTACGGCTTCAAAAAAAGTTTTCGCCGTTTGTCCTTCGCTGCCCCAGTGCGGGCATAAGTAATGTAATGTCATTATAGTAAGTGTGGATGTTTTTATAGTGGTTAACACACCCCTAACCCCTCTCATGAGAGGAAAAGCTTCACTCATGCCCATTAAATGGGTCGCATAAGAGGTTTGAGTAAGCAGGTTTGAGTGTTCCCCTCTGGAGAGGGGATTAGGGCTGTGTTTTTCATATTATTTTTAATCCTGATATAAAATCGGGTTCAGTGGCGTGATGATGACCTCTCCTACCGTGGCGCCGGGACACCATGTGTGCCAGTCGTTCACTTGGTTCTTGTTCTCAGGTTTTTTCAATACCATATCGCGGTCCATGTATATTATGGTCATTACCTTGCGCATTTGGTTGGTCGTGTTCGCCCCTGCCCTGTGGAATACCCACCCTGAATGAAAGCTTACTTCACCCAGATCGAACGGCTCGATCACGTGGTCAAAATCGGTTACCCGAAGTTTCTCCTGCATTACATTTTCACTTTCATCGCCAATTTCGAGGTCGCGCCCCTCCACGATCACATGGCTCCCGGCACTGAATTCGAGCGGTCCCATCTCCAGCGGCGTCGCCTGCAGCGGTATCCATGCGGTTACGGTCTTATCGGTCTCCAACGGCCAGTAGTACTGATCGGCGTGCCATGGGGTAATGCCGCCGCCACCTTCCTTGAAGAGCGCCTGGTCGTGATACAGGCGGCTTCCCTGCACCTGCATCAGGTCGGCCGCGATCTTGCCGAGCCTTTCGCTGAACACCAGTTCCTTTACTGTATCATTCTCGCGCCACAGGTTAAAAAGCTGCAGGAACGCCTTGCCATAGGTATCCCTTTCGTCGAGCGACTTTTGCTGTTTGTTCATGGCATTGACCTGTTGTGTGATCGCCTCATTAAAAAAGGCTATCGTTTCGGCATTCAGGACATCTTTAAGCTTAATGTAGCGGTTCTTTTGGTAAAAAGCGACCTGTTCGGGCGTAAGGCCATACGGTTGCGAAAGGTACTGTGCGATGGATGAGGGTATTGTACTCATAGTAATCTTTTTTTTCAAAGCTACACCTGATTAGAACGGTTTTCAGGCACAGTAAATTCAAAATATAGCACTATATTGACAACAAAGAATATAAATTATAAAATATTCAATTATATTGTACCCATGAAAGCAGCATACGAAAATGTAGAAAGCAAAAGAGAAGGTGCCTCCTTTGTAGCCTATCATTCGGTGGTAACCTATTTTGAGTTCAAATGGCATTACCACCCCGAATATGAGCTTACGCTGATAACGCAGGGCGAAGGCAAGCGGCTGGTGGGCGACAGTTATGAGAATTTTGAGACGGGCGACCTTGTGCTGCTGGGCCCCGGCTTGCCGCACACCTGGAGCAGTGAGCCCGCAGTAGAGGAAAAAACGTCGGCGGTGGTGATACAGTTCTCGGCGGAGTTTATCAACAGCTTTTTGCAGCATAGTGAACTTGAAACGATCAAGCGATTGCTGGACAACTCCCATACCGGCTTATACTTTCCTGCGGAACAATGCAAAGCTGTCATACAAAAAATAAAAAAACAGCCCGGACGAAAAGGTATTTCGAGAATAACTTGCTTACTGGACATTTTGCAGCTGCTCAGCACGCAGGTGGGTAAGCCGCTATCCTCTGAGTTTTTTGCTTCCGCGAAAGGGAAGGACAATGAGGAGCGCATCAACAAAGTTTGCGGATACATACAAAAGCACTCCGCCGAAAACATCAGCCTGGACAAAGTGGCATCTCTTGTGGGATTGACAAATAGCGCTTTTTGCAAGTTCTTTAAGCGGGTAACGGGCAAAACATTCTCCGACCACGTGAATGACATACGTACCGGAAATGCCTGCAGGATGCTGACGGAGTCGGACAAAACCATCAACGAGATCGCATTTGCCTCCGGATTTGAAAGCCTGACGTATTTCAACAGGGTATTTTTGAAGAAAAAGAAGATGACGCCAAGGGATTTCCGGATGAGTATTAGGTTATAAGCGTTATTACACAGAGATGCACGGAGTATCCACTTAGTTTTATTAAGACCGCAATTGTTGTGTGAGACCACAGAGCTTGATGGCTGATAACGGCCTGCTCCACGACCTCGCGCTAAAAGCGTCAACTCAAAAATCCCTATGTGAATCTCTGTACCTGCTCTGCGTAACTCTATGGTACTTTTTTATTACATTTACCATAACCCATTAACCAACACCTATGGAATACGTATTGCTCATTGTACTCATCGTAGTATTCATAATATTCCTCAATACCCTTTCGTCAAAGATCGACAGACTGAAGATCGACCTGTTCGAAGCGCACCGCAAGCTCGACTACCACACGCGCCTTCTCGAAAAATTCCAAAAACCTGCCGAACCGGCCAAAGAACCTTCATCAACGCCAAAACCGGCACTCCAACCGGAAATACCGAAGACATCACCAGATCGGTTACCCGAAAAAATCCACACAAAGCCTTTCCCGGAAGACCCCGCGCCGATACTTCAGAAACCTCAGCCCGTTCCCGAACCTGCTCTTCGGCCTGCCGCAATGCAGCAGCCACGCCCTGCTGAACCTGCAGCACCAAGGCCGAATGTGGTACTGCCCCAACAAAGATCGTGGTGGGAAAAATTCAAGGAACAAAATCCCGATCTGGAGAAATTCATTGGAGAAAACCTCATCAACAAGATAGGTATCCTCATACTCGTGCTGGGCATCAGCTACTTTGTAAAATATGCCATTGATAAAGACTGGATAGGCGAGCCCGCACGCGTGGGTATCGGTGTACTTGCAGGCGGCATCGTAATGCTAGTCGCCCACAGGTTACGGAAGAATTACAAGGCCTTCAGTTCGGTGCTTGTGGCCGGGGCGGTATCGATATTTTACTTTACCATTGCAGTCGCCTTCCATGATTACCAGCTCTTCAGCCAATCGGTGGCATTTATCATCATGGTAGCTATTACAGCATTTAGCGCGTTCCTTTCGGTATTGTACGACCGGCAGGAGCTCGCTGCGCTTACGCTCATTGGTGGGTTTGCCGTGCCGTTCATGGTCAGCACCGGGAGCGGCAACTACATAGTGCTGTTCAGCTATATCACGATACTGAATGTCGGCATTCTTGCTATCGCCTATTATAAAAAGTGGGGTCTCATTAACCTGCAGGCTTATGTTTTCACGGTCCTGCTTTTTGCAGGATGGCTCATCACGGAAATGGATGCCGGGAGGCTGCCCTACCGGGGTGCACTAGCCTTCGCTTTTATATTCTACTTTGTATTCCTGCTGATGAACATCATTAACAACGTGCGGCGCAAAACACCTTTCTCCAACATGGAGCTTAGCATACTGGTCAGCAATACCTTCCTTTTCTATGCGGCGGGAATGGTGATACTGGAGAATTCAACACCAGAGTATAAAGGGATATTTACCCTCTTGCTGGGTGTTTTCAACTTTTGCTTTTCATGGCTGCTGTACAAAAAGCTGCACGTTGACCAAAGAGCCGTTTACATCCTCATCGGGCTTACGCTTACGTTCGTCACCCTTGCCATCCCGATACAGTTCGAGGGCAACTACATCACGCTGTTTTGGGCTGCCGAAGCCGTACTCTTGTTATGGCTCGCTCAAAGATCGAAAATCGAAAGCTTCCGGTTCGGATCGGCGATCGTGCAGGCACTCATGCTCATCAGCCTGGTCATGGACTGGATGAACCTGTATTATTATGGCGGATCACTGCGTATCATCATCAACCCGGCATTCATGACAAGCCTGTTTGCCATTGCCTCCTGCTTTGGCGTTATCCTGCTGCTGCGAAAGGATGCGGGTATTTACAAACTCTACGGACTCTCATTTAATGTAGCGAACTATCAAAAGATCGCTGGCATCTTTACCCTTATACTTGTATATGCCTCAGGTTTTTGGGAACTCAGCTTTCAGGCAGACACCTACCTCGAAAGCACCTATGCAGCCTACAGCCTGTTGGTGCTGTATCATTTGGCTTTCTGCATTGTTTTCATCCACATCCATTCTATCGGAAAAGACAAGCTACACGAAAAAATGGGTACGTTCATCGGCATTGCCAATACCGTAGCCTTCATACTGCTGTTCTCCAACCTCGCCTATTATGAGGTGGAAGACTACCTGGATATGGGCATATCAGTGCCGCTGGCCTACTGGCTGCACTTTGCACTGTTGGGAATGGTTATTTACACGGTAATTTTGATCTACAGGCTGAACCGTGAAAACATTTTGGACCGCATGCGTAATGAAAAAGCGCTACCGTGGATCACCGTTTTCCTGATGGTATACCTGGCCAGTTCCGAGCTGATGGTAAACTGGCTCATGATCGCCATAAAACCTGTAACTACCGCTGTAGAAGTAATTGGTAATACGGTAACCGCTCCCGGGGCTTACGAAGTAATTGCAGGCGTACGCGACCATGTTATAAAAACAGGTTACCCTGTACTTTGGGGTGCCATTGCTTTTGTCCTGCTGCTCATCGGCATACGCAAGCAGTTACGCAGCATACGTATTGCCGCGCTGGTACTGTTGGGGCTGACGATAGCGAAATTGTTCCTCTATGACATTCGCAATGTATCGGAGACCGGCAAGATCATAGCGTTCATACTTCTGGGAATATTGATACTTGTGATATCCTTCCTGTACCAAAAAGTGAAACGCCTTGTAATTGAAGACAAACCTGAAAATGAAGCTGATGATAAACAACCTGATTAAACGGATAACCGTAATGGTGGATAACCTTGATCATACGACAAAATTCACGCTCAAACTATTTGTGGCCAGCCTCATTGTACTGTTATCCTGTGCTGCTATTTCCCATTTGACTACAGCGCTGTATGGTGTGATGTACTTTGTAGTATTCCTGTCGATATTTTCTACATTCATCTCTCTCATCGTCCTGCTTTTTCTTTTAGCCAAGAGACACTTCTGTAAAAACTAACCTCATGCGTACCAAACACATCTGCCACGCGATCGCGTTAAAATTATTCCTGTTGCTGGGGTTTTCCTCATTTGCTCAGGAATTTACCGTATCTGCAAAAATATCAGGCATAAAAGAGAGCGGCCCGCACGTTATTTATGTCGGTTCGAAATTCCGAAGCCTGACCAATGAGTATCCTGAGATCATACGCATCCTGGACAGTATGAACAGGGAAGTGCCTTATTTTATTGAATACGGCCCCACCTCAGTAAATGAACAGGGATTCAGGAAACTGCCAATTATAGCTAAGACGAACGTTCCCGGCAAGTCGTCGTCCTTTACCGTCGAAAATACTTCGGGCGGAAAGATGCAGGAGCTTACCCTGGCCATAGCCAATACCGATGCCGTTAAAACGTACAGCATTAGCGGGAGCAATGACAACAAGGAATTTTTCGGATTGGTCAATGATCAAATCTTAAATGGCCTGAACGATCCTGCCGACACGAAAGTGTATAAAACGATCTATCTCCCGCTGCACAATTACAAATACATCCGTATTGATCTCGACGACAAGAAAACCCTTCCTGTAAACCTACTGGAAGCCGGACAGCTTACCGAAAGCATTACGCCTGTCGCCATGGAGGAACTTGTGCCCTATGTAAAGGTAGAGAAGGCAGATGGCGGAAAAAAAACACGCATCAGGGTAAAACAGGACCATTGGATCCTTATCGACCGGATGGTTTTCGACATTAAGGGACCATCCTTCTACAAACGGAACGCCCGGATCATGGTAAACCGTGAGGAAAAAGTGAAAAGGAAACTGCATAAAACCGTGAACGTTGTTGAAGAATTCGAATTAGGATCCTCCACCAAAAATGCTATCGACTTCCTCCATTTTGAGGAAAAGGAGTTCATTATCGAAATAGATAATCAGGATAACCCACCGCTTGACATTGCATCGGTAAAATTTTACCAGGCACCCCTGCGATTGGTAGCCGACCTGAAGGCAGGAGAGGATTATACTGTGGCAACCGGAAATGACAAACTTGGTGCTGCCCAATACGATTTCATCAACTTTAAGAATAAGCTCCCAAAGAACCTGCCTGTTGCCACACTTTCCGATGCAAAAACCATTAACATCAGCGCCCCTGAAAAATCCCCCGCCCACAACCCGTGGATAATGTGGGTGTGCATTGCGGCCGGTGCCGGTATAGTAATCTATTTTTGTATCAGCATGGTACGGGATATGAAGGATAAGGTCTGAATTTCGTGTCATTTCGAACGGAGGCACGGAGTGAGAAATCTCGGTAATCAAGAGATTTCTCCTGTTGTCGAAATGAAATACGGATCGAAAATTTCACACGCATATGCCAATGATAATCGTTACTTTTGCAAAAAATTAAACACCACAACAATGCTTATCATCGGAATTGCCGGGGGTACCGGAAGCGGAAAGACCACCGTTGTACACCAGATCATGAACGAACTGCCACTTACCGAAGTGGGCATCATCAGCCAGGACCACTATTATAGGGAAACTACCCACCTTAGCTATGAGGAGCGCGGCAAGATCAACTTTGACCACCCCCGTGCCATTGATTTTGAGCTGCTTACCGAACACCTTACGCAGCTAAAGGCCGGTAATGTGATCGAGCAGCCGGTGTACTCCTTCGTTACCCACAACCGTACCGACGATACCATCCTTACACACCCGCGCAAGGTAATGATCGTGGAGGGCATCCTTATCTTATCAGACCCCAAGCTTAGGGAACTGTTCGACATCAAGATATTTGTTCACGCCGACCCGGATGAAAGGCTCATACGCCGCCTGAGGCGCGACATTGCCGAAAGGGGCCGGGACATGGACGAGGTACTTAACCGTTATAAAACTACGCTGAAGCCAATGCACGAGCAATTCATCGAACCAACAAAAGCCCATGCTGACATCATCATACCAAATGACAGGTATAATACTGTGGCGATCGATGTGGTGAGGGCGGTTATTAATCAAAGGATCCTGTAGTTTCAGCCTGCAGTAGCAGTCTTCAGTGTTTTCATTGTCAGGAGTTACGACGAAGCGATCTTAACCAGGCAGTTATCATCTTGCAAAACTTTGTGACCTTTGTGGTAAAATAGTTCTGTGTATGCGTAAGAATCATTTCTTTGTAGTAAATAATAATATCAGTGAATTTTTTCAAAAAAATAACCGTCCGCTACCCTTTCCTTAAATTCTTAGGGAACAGGTATGTATTGGTTATCATTTTTGTTGGGATATGGATGCTGTTCCTCGACAATTACTCCTACTTTGAGAAGGGCGCGCTGGAGAAAAAGATCGAGGAACTGGAAAATAACAAGCAATACTACCTCAATGAAAAACGTAAGGACAGCGCCGCTATAAAACAGCTGAACAACCCCGACCAGACTGAAAAATATGCCCGCGAGAAATACTACATGAAGCGGGAAAATGAAGATATTTACATTATAGAATACGAGGGCGATACCCTTGAGGACGAAAACACAAAATCACTTTAGAGTATGAGCAGCCTGTTTGATGAATTCGATGCCGTTTCTTCCAAGCAGTGGAAACAGCAGGTACAATATGAGCTAAAGGGGGCCGATTATAATGAAACGCTGGTATGGGAAAGCCCTGAAGGCATTAAAGTAAAGCCTTTTTACCATGTTGATGAGTTTAAAGAACCTATTGTTTCTGGTGGCAAAGCGGCATCATTTACCATTTGCCAGAATATTTATGTGCAGGATGTGGAGAAATCGGCCGGCCGCGCATTAAGCACCCTGAAACGCGGTGCCGAAAGCATCCGTTTTACGATCCCTTCGGAAGACACGGATGTAGAGAAGCTGTTATCGCGCCTCCCTAAAAATATTCCCATATATTTTAATTTACATTTCCTTTCTGTCGATCTTGTCAAGAAGCTTGATGCAATTGCGGCAGGCAACGCTGCTGTGTACTTCGTATCTCTTGACCCAATTGGCCAATTGGCTAAAGATGGCAAGTGGTTCACCAACCTTGAGACAGATATTGAAGCGCTTAACACCATTGCAATAGCATGTTCAAATATTCATATTTTAAGTGTCGACAGCAAAACGTACCAAAATGCGGGAGCTAACATTGTACAACAGATCGCCTATACCCTGGCGCATGCCAACGAGTATTTTAACCGGTTGGCTACTATAGGAAAACCTGTTACGATACAGGTGGCGGTAGGCTCTAACTATTTTTTCGAGATCGCCAAGATACGTGCGATAAGGCTGCTGTTTGGTATCATCGCCAAGGAATATGACCATAATTTCGACTGCCAGATCATTGCCACACCCACAAAGCGCAACAAAACGCTCTACGATTACAACGTTAACATGCTGCGTACCACTACGGAATGCATGAGCGCTATTTTAGGCGGCGCCGATGCCGTAGCCAATCTTGCCTACGATGCACTGTACCATAAGGACAACGAGTTTGGCGACCGCATAGCGCGCAATCAGCTTTTGGTCTTAAAACACGAAAGCTATTTTGATAAGGTCGATAACCCAGCCGACGGGGCTTACTATATTGAAGAACTTACACAGCAGCTCGCCGAAAAAGCTTTAGCCTTATTTAAGGACATAGAGGCCAATGGCGGTTTCCTCACACAATTGATGGAAGGCACCATACAGCGAAAAATAGCAGAAAGTGCCGCAAAGGAGCAGGAACTTTTTGACAGTGGTAAAGAAGTATTGCTCGGAACAAATAAATATCCCAACAGGAATGACCGCATGAGCGGCGACCTGGAGCTGTACCCGTTCGTAAAAGCCAACCCCAGGAAAACGCTCATCACCCCAATCATAGAAAAAAGGCTGGCGGAGATGATGGAGCAGGAAAGGCTGGAAGCCGAAAAAACCGGAAACAATTAGTCATGAGAAAAAATCTCCAACATATTAAGATAACCGCTAACCCGGAAACCGGAAACCATAACGTTGACACATCTGGCGCAGTCAAGATGCCTGAGCAAAATGACTTTGTAACCGCCGAAGGCATTGCCTTAAAGCAAAACTACTCTGCCGAAGAAATCGAAAATCTGGAGCACGTTGCTTTCGGGGCCGGGTTTGCACCCAACCTGCGCGGGCCTTATGCCACCATGTATGTACGCCGCCCGTGGACCATCCGCCAATATGCAGGATTTTCTACAGCCGAAGAGAGTAACGCATTTTACCGGCGCAACCTTGCCGCAGGGCAAAAAGGCCTTTCGGTGGCATTTGACCTGGCCACGCACCGTGGTTATGACAGCGACCATGAACGTGTGGTGGGCGACGTGGGCAAGGCCGGTGTGGCCATAGACAGCGTGGAAGACATGAAGGTGTTGTTCGACCAGATACCGCTGAATGAGATGTCCGTATCCATGACCATGAACGGTGCCGTATTGCCCATCATGGCGTTTTACATTGTGGCCGCCGAAGAGCAGGGCGTAGTGCCGGAACTGCTTTCGGGGACGATACAGAACGATATCCTGAAAGAGTTCATGGTGCGCAATACCTACATCTACCCTCCTGCACCGTCGATGAAGATCATTGCCGACATTTTTGAATATACCAGCCGCAAGATGCCGAAGTTCAACTCCATAAGCATCTCGGGCTACCACATGCAGGAAGCCGGCGCTACGGCCGACATCGAACTGGCCTACACGCTGGCCGACGGGCTGGAATACATCCGCACCGGGCTGGCCGCAGGCATGAAGATAGATGATTTTGCGCCGCGCCTATCCTTTTTCTGGGCCATCGGGATGAACCACTTCATGGAGATCGCAAAGATGCGTGCAGGCCGTATGTTATGGGCAAAGCTGCTGAAACAATTCGAACCGAAAGACGAGAAGTCGCTTGCACTGCGCACCCATTGCCAAACCAGCGGATGGAGCCTTACCGAGCAGGACCCTTTCAACAATGTGGCACGGACCTGTGTCGAGGCAGCGGCCGCAGCATTCGGGGGTACCCAGTCACTGCACACCAATGCGCTCGATGAGGCCATTGCGCTGCCAACGGATTTCTCGGCACGCATAGCCCGTAACACACAGATATACCTCCAGGAGGAAACCAAAATAACAAAAACGGTCGACCCCTGGGCAGGCAGCTATTACGTTGAAAGCCTCACCGATGAGATCGCCAAAAAAGCCTGGGCGCTTATAGAAGAAGTGGAAGAACTTGGCGGGATGACAAAAGCCATTGAGGCCGGCATACCGAAACTCCGCATAGAGGAGGCAGCCGCACGCAAGCAGGCACGCATAGACAGCGGACAGGACATTATTGTAGGTGTGAACAAATACCGCCTTGAAAAGGAAGACCCGCTCCATATACTTGACGTAGACAACCAAATGGTGCGCCGCCAGCAGATAGAGCGCCTGGAACAGATAAAAGCATCCCGCGATGACGAAAAAGTAAAAAAATGCCTTGCAAAACTGACAGCTTCGGCAAAGTCGGGCGAAGGGAACTTACTGGAACTGGCCGTGGAGGCCGCACGCCAAAGGGCTACCCTGGGCGAGATAAGCGATGCACTGGAAACAGTGTTCGGGAGGTACAAAGCACAAATAAGATCATTTAGCGGTGTGTACAGTAAAGAGATAAAGAACGACGAAAGCTTTGAAAAAGCAAAACAGCTCGCGGATGAATTCGCGAAGCTTGAAGGCCGGCGCCCAAGGATAATGATAGCCAAAATGGGCCAGGACGGCCACGACCGCGGCGCCAAAGTAGTTGCCACAGGCTATGCCGATGTAGGCTTCGACGTAGACATTGGCCCACTGTTCCAAACCCCGGCTGAAGCCGCAAAACAGGCCGTGGAGAACGACGTGCACATACTCGGCGTATCGTCATTGGCCGCAGGGCATAAAACCCTTGTGCCCCAAGTGATAGAAGAACTAAAAAAGTATGGCCGTGAGGATATAATGGTGATCGTAGGCGGCGTTATACCGGCACAGGATTACCAATACCTGTTCGATGCAGGTGCCGTGGCTGTATTTGGCCCCGGCACAAAGATAAGTGAGGCGGCAATAAAAATCTTGGAGGTTCTAATTAAGGGGTTTGAGGAATAGAAAAAGTATGCAAAATATAAGATTATTACAGCTTGACGGCCTGAGGGGGCTATTCTCACTAATGGTTGTCATATATCATTTTCCCTACGAAAATGAATTTGCGCAAATAAACTTAACGTCCAACTTTTTAGTAAGGCAAGGTGATCTGTTCGTCGACTTTTTCTTTGTCCTCTCGGGCTTTGTTATCAGCCTCAATTACATAGACAGGCTCGATTCAGGAAAGTCTTTTGGCAAATATATCAATGCCCGGTTCATAAGGCTATATCCACTGCTGTTATATACATCGCTTATCTTTTTGGCTTTTGAGCTCACGTTCAACATTTTCATGCCGCAAGTGCTCGCCCATCCGGAAACTGTAAGTGAACTGTTGCTCGAAACCGCAGATACATTGCTGTTTTTGAACGCTACCCCCGCGCTTGATGTGGTAGGCATCAATTATCCCTCGTGGTCCATATCCTCAGAGATGATCTCCTATATCATATTTGGGCTGGTCATAGTATTTGCCGGAAAAATGAGCCGCTATGCTTTGCTGCTCATAGCTGTATTGTCAGGCATACTCCTCCTTTATACCGGTATGTATATGCAAACATATACCTGGGGGTTCGTTAGGGGGCTTGTATGTTTTATTACCGGAGCTTTTACATTAATGGCATTTCGCAAATACGGAAACAGGGGCATTGGATCATACTGGGAATACATCATACCGGTAATGCTGGTGGCGCTGCTCTACGTTCGTTACCATCATTTACAAGGTTCAGAGCTTTTTACACTGCTTACCATTCCAACATTTTTTGGTTTCGCCATTTACGTTTATGCAGTAAGCAGCGGGCCTGTTGTAAAAGTGCTTTCGGGCAGGATATTCCAGTACCTTGGCAACATATCATACTCGATGTACCTGAACCATGCCATAGTGATGATCGTTATTTCGAAAACGGCTTTTAACGTCATCAAACTTCCTGTTACAGAACTTAATGTAACTATTGTCATACTTGCTTATTTAGTGTGCGTGATCGTGTATTCGCACATCACATACAACCTTATTGAAATAAAAGGCACAAAATTCTTAAAACAGTACCCTCTTTTTAAAAATAAAAACACTGTACCTATAGGTGATCAGCATAGCAATGTTTAACTAACAACTGCTCATTTTGAAATATTAAAACCACTATGCTCAGGTACGGGTACTGCTCATTTACGAACCAGTTGTAGCGTTGCCTGCGGGATGGTGAACGTTTCGAATGGTAGGGCTCTGCCATGTGCCCGGAATGCCTGAAGGCACAAAAAATTGAGAAGAAAAAACCCTGAGGACCGGCCGCCCAATTTATTTTCCTTTAAAGTATATTTTTAGTACTTTGCATAAAATTTTAACGTTTACATCCTTTTATGAAAAAGATTGCCCTTGCCCTTATGGCTGTTGTATTATTTATTGCCTGTAAAAAAGAAGACCACGGAGATGCCAACCTCCATATTAAAGGCAATATAAAAGGCCTGAGCCAGGGTAAGCTTTATATTCAAAAAGTAGTCGACACGTCGTTCGTGTCGATGGATACAATAGTGATCAATGACAAGAAAGGCTTTGAAAGCCATCTGAAAATCGACGAACCGCAAATGCTGTATCTTGTTCTGGACAGAGGGCAAACCAGTTCTATAGACAATGTGCTCCCATTTTTTGCAGAACCGGGAAACATGACAATTGAAAGCAGCAATGAAGAGTTTTTCAAGAGAGCGAAGATCACAGGATCTAAAAACCAAAAGGTGTACGAAGATTTCCTTAAGATAAAAAGCCGTTTTACCGATGATAACCTTGACCTTGAAAAGCAGGGCTTACTGGCAGCACAATACGGCAATGTTAAAAAACTTGACAGCGTGGAAGCAAAGCAGCTAAAACTGGAAGAACGCAAATACCTTTATACACTTAACTTTGCAGTTCAGCATGCCGACCTTGAAGTTGCTCCTTACCTGCTGCTGACAGAGACCCAGAAAATAAACACGGTGTACCTGGATACGCTCCAGAAAAAAATGACACCGAAAGTAGCAAAGTCACTTTACGGCAAAATGCTTTCAGAACTCATAGCCCAACGAAAAAAAGCCGCGGCAGCACAATAAGTCACAAACCTTAACACAGAAATGCAATGAGAAAAAGGATCCGATATTACATATATTTTTTTGTTGCTGCCTTATTCCTGCAGCTTATTGCATTACTTAAAAAAATAATGGATCCGCCATCTACGCTGGATCTTACATTGTATAGCGAGACCTATGCATTAGATGAATTTGCGATACTTCAGTATGGCGCATTATTTTATTTTGTCATAGGTTTAAGTTATTGGGTATTCCGTATACTCAGGAGGAAACTTAACCATACGCTTTCGGCTATCCATACTTTTACCACGGTGGGCAGCCTTATGCTCTATGCATTGTCCATACTTATGAGCGAGTTTTTTGAACAGGACAATTACAGCACATATTTCGAGCATAACGAAACCATGATCATGATATTGCTGCCCATTGTTGTCATTGCGCAGTTCTTATACCTTATTAATATCGTGAATGGCCTTATGTTCCCAAGCCGAAAGCACAAACGTAAAATAAAGGAATATTAGCATGAAAGCGCTATATCTTTTAGCCGGGGTGCTTTTCGCGATCTGGAGCCAGGCGCAAAGCAACAGCAGGCAAAACACGACCTACACCCCTATTGAAAGTATCATAACCGACCTTAATAGTGATTCCGTAAACGACACCATAATACTCTACCAAACACCGGTTGAAGGTGACCCTGGCCTGTTCACTAAAATGAACGTTTCGGCAAATGGCAGGAGGATGACTTTCCACGCTAAAGACGCATGGGATATTGTAAGCAGCGATCTTGCCAAAGCAGGAAAAAATGCGATTGGATCAAAACTGGCGTATGTTCATAAAGAAAGCGGCCAATCCTACATATTCCTATTCGGGTATCCTTACGCTGCAGGACGCGAAGAAGTATTCATCCTAAGAGTAAAGGGAAGAAATATGGAGATCGTTTTCCATAATGAACTTGCGGAATTGCGTTCGATAACCGATCTGGATAACGATGGACATGCCGAACTGATAGTACGAACTGACCCTGAGATATATGATGCCACCACAAAGGGCGAGATCGGTGCATACAGCCCCTACATTGTTTTTGATCTTTCCTCCTTTACCATAGATAAAACTCTTACTGAAAAATACAACAGGGAAAAATATATTTGGGAAGGAACAGAATATAATGGCGATATTAAAGTTCTATACCCTAAAGACGGCGGCAAGCCAAAACTATTAAAAACCAAATAACCATGAAAAAAACATTGCTATTCCTATTGCTTTTTCCCGCATTTACTTTCGCGCAAAACCTCACGGGCAAATGGGCCAGCGAGGAAGACAAAACCCAAATGGTGGAATTTAAAGCCGATGGCACGATGCTCTTTATTGACCCTGCCGAAACGGATGCAATGGAAGGTGTCGAAATAAAATACAAGCAGACCGAAGAGAACGGCAAAAAATACCTCATTTGCGAGCTTTCCTTTCAGGGCCAGCCAATGGATAACCAAAAGAACGTGTACAAGCTGGAAGGCGATAAGCTTACCATTATTGACAATGCCGATGAAGTGGAGCCGGGTAAGAGCCCTGACAATGTGTTTCACAGGGTGAAGCCATAAGCCGTGAAAAAACAGTTTCTGCTTCTTATTATATGGCCAACTATTGCATTTTCTCAAGGACTGGTTGGGAAGTGGGCAAACGATGAAACTCCAAGCCTAATTACAGAGTTTAGAGCTGACGGGACGTGGGACTTTGTTGACACAAAAGCCCCTTTTTCCTGGCGACCATATAACTCTGTTGCTAGATACTCGATAGCTTCAGAACAAGAGATATCCTATTTGACATTTGAATTTCACTATTTTGAACATTCAGAGCTGACTAATTGCAAATATATACTTGAACGTGACAACCTTATTATTTTCAATAAAGTTTTGGATCATGAAAATATGACTACTGCAAAGAAAATTTACAAAATAATTGAAGTTAACTACACACGTATGATAGAATAGTATCATAAATAGCCCTAAAAACACAAAAACCGCCTCATTTCTGAAGCGGTTTCTTATTGAGCCGATAGAGGGACTCGAACCCACGACCTGCTGATTACAAATCAGCTGCTCTAGCCAGCTGAGCTACACCGGCGTCTCAATACGGGTGCAAATATAAGCCTGAATTTTAAATTTCCAAAC